>Ga0208668_1000473_pt1 | contig 10889 bp, 10 predicted proteins | sample 18_taG_FD_184093 | JGI IMG/M metagenome (GOLD analysis project Ga0208668, IMG submission 184093) | Marine viral communities from the Subarctic Pacific Ocean - 18_ETSP_OMZAT15316 metaG (SPAdes) (version 2) | ecosystem: Environmental > Aquatic > Marine > Oceanic | place: Pacific Ocean | collected...
ATAAGATTAACATCGAAGAAAACAGGAAAGAAAATCGACTTAAACGTTACATATAAAATGAAGGATATGTATTAAAGGAATATTATGGCATTTTTAGACAATTCCGGCACAATTATTCTTGACGCAATATTAACTGATATTGGACGAAAAAGAATGGTTCAAGGTAATTTTAGAGTTAGCAAATTTGCTCTCGGCGATGATGAGATGGATTATACCCTTGTCAATGTTGATAATGGAGACTATAGCAAATTAGAAACCTTATCTGAATTCGAAGCACTGAACGCAGAGAATGCCGTGATTAATCATGATATAAAGAACTATCGCAGTGATGATATTTTATACATTCCGCAGATTAAAATAAACGAAACTCAAGACGCCTTCGTTAAGAAATACACTTCAGAGCCAACATTTTATTATATTTCTGTTAATGATGAAACAACCAAGAAACTAAAATCCCTGTTAGGTTCCCCACAATACTTTTTAGAAAATTACAATTTAGACAGAACTAAGCTTGTATTTGAGTCCGGAATAGATGACGAAAACGTTCCTCGCGATAATCTATCGAGAGAAAGATACATTTTAAACTATAATTTATTGGATAGATACTTTATAATAAGTTGTGATCATAAATTTATTGAAAAGCTCTTAATGATTAGAGCCGATGAATCTTTTTACGAAAATGACGTAGGCAACAATTTGTATTTTAATTTTGAAGCATTGCAAGAAATACCACCAGTATCATTAAATAAAGTACTAGAAGATTTTAGTTCTTACATGGCGATTGGAATTGATGATAAGATTTTCAATTATGGAGCTGGAGAAGATAATCAACATTCAGCTATTAATGGTCCTCGTGGAACAATTTGCGGGATTAATTTTAAATTAAAAAACGAGTTAAGCACGAACACAGATAGCAGTGCAGATTTTAGGTACGCTAAATTCGGTAAAACCGATCAAATTCTTTTCGGAGGATCTGATAAGTTCGATCATATTGATACGACAATCTATATACAGGGAGTTTCAACATCGGCAACGTTGCAAGTACCCGTAAGAATTTTAAGATATGCAGGGACTTAAAAACTAACTTTATTCAAATAATTACTATTTATGATGTGAGAGGTAAAATAAATGGCTTTTTTAGACAATTCAGGTGATATTATTCTCGACGCAGTGTTGACAGATACTGGTCGGAAACGTTTGGCGGATGGAAACTTTTCCATCATTCAGTTTGGTCTTGGTGATGATGAGATCAACTACGGAACATACGATTTGGCTAACCCCTCTGGTTCGGCTTATTATGATTTGGAAATTATGCAGACGCCGGTATTTGAAGCTACGACCGCAGTTAATTCGGCCATTAATTATGGATTGATAAGCCTAGGCAGAAGTGATATCTTATATCTTCCGTCGCTTAAATTTAATACAAAGGTAGGTGCCTCGACCGCCGCGATGGTCGCCACAAGAAAAACAAATAATATGTTTTATCTTGCTGTTAATTCACAAACTTCTACAAAACTGGACGAGGATTCGGAGACTGATGATCCGGCCTTTAAATGGGTAGTAAATAGAACCCCGGGCAATGTGATTTTCTTTGAATCGGGCCTTGATACATCAGATCTTGCAGCAACAAGCGCCAACAGATCTGGATATATAATTGGCACTGGCCTGCTCGATTCAACTTTAACTGTGGGATGCGACAGCAAGCTTATTAATCAAGTTGGCTCATTAAACTCATCCACAATATTCGCGAACTCAATAACTGATAATCGATCGCTGATTTCGTTCGCCGGAATGGCCCATACAACTCCGCGCTCAACTTCTTTAGAACTTGGCGGATATAATGATTATAGTATTAATGGAATTCCCGATGCGATCTATGAGCCTGATACTGGAGACGATAACAATTATTCGGTTTTCTTGGGGCCCCGCGGGATATGCCAAGGTGTGACTTTTTCGGTAGTCAACGAATTATCAACGCAATCTACCGGTACTCGCTCTAGGCTTTATTCAGATTATGGCGTTGTTGGATCGACCACCGCCGGCCCAGATTTGGGTAAAACATATGATTATATCGATACAACTGTGTTTGTTCAAGGAGATTTCAGCGGCGCCTCCTTGCAAATACCCTTAAGAATTATTAGATACGTCAGCGGATAAAATTGGAGATTATAAATGGCTGTAAAAAACTTTGAACACATTGATGTTAATAACGACGTCACAACAACGCGAACATTATTGCATGAAGCAATTCCCATAACGGGCTCTATCATCAATAGCGGAACTTATGCTAATAGCAATATTAAGAACTTTACTCATGGTATGTTTCAGTCTGTATATGATTATCCATATCTAAGTTCCTCAGCAAACCATATTTTTGATTTGACCGCGTGCTATGCTGCGAGTTCATCTTATTCTTCTTCGGCAAACGTTCAGAATGATAAGAAAATCAATATGTATACTGAGTTTGCTCAGACATTATTGGGATACACTGGCTCATTAACTGATCCAGCCAAGCAAGTTAGATTATTTGAAAATGATCTAACACTTGATCTCGCCGGCGGCAACGTTATGAATGAAATATTTGTGATTAATTTTTCTCGCTTGCTCACGAAAGATCAAGTCAAGAAAGGTACTTTTAGTATTACGTTCGGCACTGGCTCGTTTGAAAATCCGTTTGCTCTTACTAGTGTAGTTCTCACAGATGCTAGTTCGTCGGCTGACGGCAGTGGAACTGCCAATGTTCTTGGTGGTGACTATGGCTTGCTATATACGTCGGCAACCGGCTCGGATGGAAATGTCGTACATGGTAATATTTTTTATCAAGCAGGAATAGCTATCATATCAGCGTCGGTGTTTAGTGGGATTGATGATTTTTCAGACGGACCTGGGTTTTTTGGAATAAATGGAGTATCCGGCTCGCTTACTGGCTCTTCTATTTCCGGATCGTGCGATGCATTGCGTCAGAGGATTGGAACGCTTTCGTTTAACAATACAACCGAGATTAATTCTAAGATCTATTTCTGTCGTGTACCTCACAATAAGTTTAACTATAGTTCTAATCCAACATATTTAAGCGGAAGTAAGATTAGAGTTAAGAATACAGCTTCTGATCAGCCAGTATCCTATATCACAACTATCGGACTTTATAATTCTAGCGGTGAGATGCTCGCGGTCGCCAAACTTTCAGAACCGATTCGTAAGGATCCTACAAACGATATCACATTACGAGTTCGCCTGGATTATTAAAAATGTCTTTCAAGAAATTTGAAAGAAAGGATGTGCTCCTAAATACTATGCTAGCATATCCTAGCAATGAATTTATAATATTTGATTCAAAAGTATATTGGAACAGCATTCCTGATCAATCTGGGACTTTAAACGATACTGTTCGTAATGTTCCTGCAGGCTATGTGAGCTTGTACGAATATAATATCGACAGACAAGAAGTGACCACCGGTCGTTCTATCGGAACCGGAAGCATTGTAGACAATGGACGAATATATCCATGGATTTCGAAAGATAGCGCCGGCTCAAGCTTTAGAACGGTTAGCGAAGTAACTTATCAAAATGAATTTAGATTTGGGGATGTGTTAACAAGTTCATATCCGCTTTCGGCTTCTATAACGAGAGAATATATTATAACTCCATATGCGTCAACGGCGTCTTTTAATGCTCATTATGTTTCAATGAAAAATAGATTAAATTTTTATGGGATTAGAAGCGAACATTATAAGGTTACCTCTTCGTTTGGCAATAAAGACACACAGATTTTAAACTTAATTTCCGTTCCCAGTATCTTTTTTGGATCTCAGATCAAACCAGGGACAGTATCTCTCAAATGGTATTTTACTGGTTCTTTAATTGGTGAATTACGCGACGAACGACAAAATGGAGAATTAATTCAAATAGGTCCAGAAGATAGTACAGGCAGCGGTTCAATTGCTGGAGTTGTATTATATGATGAAGGCTTTCTACTTTTAACTGGTTCGTGGGATCTGAATAGCGAGACAATTAATTTAACTGATGGTAGCAAAGCCGCTGATAATCCTAAATGGATTTATTTTGGTGCAGGCGCCGCAGATGGCGTTACACAAGCTTCCGCCGGCGCAGATTTTGTAAGTGCATCGTTTAGTTTAGATTTTAAAGGCACAACAAAAACACAGGCTATGACTTTATTTGCACATGCCAAGAGAGGCGAAGTAAATTATTCGAATAATCCGACTTTCATTTCACACAGCCAAGATAGAGTATTCTTCACATCTTCTCACGCATATGAAGAGCCAACAGACTTAAAGATTAAGAATTTCGTTAGCTCTGCCTTCGACGATTATGAAGTTGGTTTTAAACGACAAGTCTATATTTCCAGAGTTGCGGTTTATGATAAAAATCAAAATCTCATTGGGATTGCCACTATGGCAAATCCGGTATTAAAAGAAGAAGACCAGGATCTTACGTTTAAACTTAAGCTCGACATATAGTATAATAATATTATGATTCTCGGTGTTGATATATCAACCAGCATAACTGGTTTTGCGATCGTGGCGGAGGGTGAAATTGTTTTTTATGATTCTGTTGATCTACGCAAATATAAGAACTTGTTTGAGAAAGCAGAAAGAATAAAAGAAGCAATCTTTAACATCTTTGATAACTATCAATTTGAAAGAGAGTGTCCGCCCATGTGGATGTCCGATGTGCAAGACAAAGAAAATAAAATAAACCACATTTATATCGAGCAATCTCTCCACATGTTTATGGGAGGAAAGTCTTCAGCAAAAACGCTATCCACTTTAACCAGATTTAACGGCATTGTTTCATGGCTTATATACGAGATGTTTGAAATGGAACCAAAATACATCGCCGCAACTTCCGCACGCAAGCAAGCCGGCATTAAAGTTCCGAGAGGACAAAAAGCAAAACAAGTTGTTTTACAATATTTGCTTGACAACGAGCCCGCTTTCAAGGTAGAATATACAAAGCACGGAAATCCGAAACCTGAATCGTATGATCGTGCGGACGCAATTGTGGTGGCAAAAGCAGGATGGGCGATTGAACAAACGAGAAGCGAAGAAGATACTGAATGAAGCGCTTGGCTATGGCTTTGAGCACGGTTCGGAAACTCTTTACAAGTGCCCGAAATGCAATCACCACAAATCTAAGCTTTCTGTTAACCTGTCTAAAAATGTATTTAAGTGTTGGATTTGTGATTATCGCGGCCGCAGCATTAGGCGTCTTATTAGGAGTTATGGTTCCTATACTCAACTACAGAAATGGGACGCGATATTCGGCAGGCAAGATCTGGAAAGATTTGATGATCTCTTTATGGAGAGAAGCGGCGAGGCACGCCAGGATCACATTGAACTCCCGGAAGAATTCATAAGCCTTTGCCACAACAACATACCAAAGACCGGCATATATGCTCGCAACTATTTGAAATTACGAGGACTTACTGACGCAGATATCCTAAAATGGAAGATTGGCTATTGTTTTAGCGGAGAATATCGGAACAGAATTATTGTTCCATCTTTCACAGATGACGGAAATGTTAGCTATTTTGTGGCGAGATCTTATAATGGCGATACTTACAAATACAAGAATCCACGCGCCTCCAAAAACATCGTGTTTAACGAATTATATGTTAATTGGAATGAAGACCTGATTCTTGTGGAGGGGGTATTCGATGCAATCAACGCAGGAAATTCTGTCCCGATATTGGGCTCAACGTTACGCACAGATTCTTCGCTCATCAAAAAAATTGTTTTCAACGACACACCAGTCTACGTCGCCTTGGATCCTGATGCAGCAGAAAAAGAACGGAAAATAATCAAGACGCTTTTAAAGTATGATGTGGAATTATACAAGATAGATGTGAGCGGATATGAAGATGTGGGTTCTATGCCAAAAGATGTATTTGAAGAACGAAAGCAAAAAGCAACCTTTATCGACAGAGACAACTATTTATTGTTAGATTTGCTGTCAGCTGTATAGGAGAATACTATGGCTATAAGAAAGAATAAGAGATTTATTGATCCCCGCTACTTTATGGACGAGAAGATGGAGAGAGTAGATGAAGGCCTCGGTGCTGCGGTCACCAAGGCTAAACGCGCCCTCGGCTTTGATAAGCGCGGCAAAGAATTAGAGGGGTATCTCGAAACGTATAAGGTGCCAGAATTTCTGACCGCGTTGACTCGCTATATCTCCAAGCCGGAAGATCGGACTGAAATAAAGGGTAAAATGCCCAGAAGTTTTGAAAAATGGAAGATGGGCTATCCTGGAGGTTCCCGTTATCAGATTCCGGAACTAATGACCGTGACACGAAACGCCACCCACCCCGACATGATGGAAGAAATTGCAGTAGCACTGGGCTTCGACTCCGAGGCCGCCAACATAATGAATCTTATCGCGCAAGAAAGGAAAGACCTCTTCAACAAACTTTGGACGCAGGCCCTTCTGAAGAGTGGCTATCCCAAGAACTGGATAAGTTCGCTTCACGCTCATCTAATGCCGTGAATCTTAAAAAACTATCAAGACAATAAAATGAAAATTTCCAAACAACTTTTAAAAGAGATTATTAGAGAAGAATATAATATGTTCCTTCTAGAAGAAGCTGTCGCCAATATTGGAAACATCAACAAGCTTTTAAATGAACAACTAGAGATCGGCAAAACATATGTTGAAGATCCCCCCGGCCAAAGCGTACCCAGTCAGGCGATAGAAGAAAAACGAAAACAACTTGAGACTTATATACACGACCAGGATCTCAAGGGAGATAAGCTGTATATGTTTGCTTTGGCGATGATTAAAAATATTAATGACGCAATTAAACGTGTGCATAAATTGCGTACTCAAAAAATAGATCCAGAAAAAAAGGCCTTCAAGGTTGCCGAAGCTTATTATGATAAAGCTGAATACGCAATAAAACTATATAAAGCTTTAGCTAAAAAAGCTCCATACAACAATTTGCATACCGCCTTAACAAATTTAAATAATGTTCATCTGGGATCTCTAAGAGGTTCTTTTAATAATGATGCATACAATAAATTTAGCAGTTTTATAGATGAGGCAACACTTGATCTGGCTGACACTCAAGCATTCGCAATGGAGTAAACAATGCTAAAAAAACTATCACGATATCTCACCAAAAAAGGCATCTCTGACACACAACTATTACAGTTGGTTGTTATTGGCGCCTTGGGACTATTTACAATGTCCGCATTGATCTACGGAGCCATAGGAGCAGCAATGCTATGAAGATTACGAAACAACTATTAGAAGAGATGATTAAAGAAGAGATAAATGAAGGCTGGAAAGATGCTGCAGCAGGGCTTGGTATCGCCGGCACGGTTGCTGGTGTTGGCTCCGCTATTAATTTTGATGAAATTCGGCAGCGCATGCATGATTATCAAGTTGAGCTTATGGAAGATGCTCTACAGAATATGGAACCGGATGAGGCCCGGCAACGTGCTCAAGCTGTTTTAGACGGAGAAGATGATTCAATTCCCCAGGATATGAAGGCTGCAGCCGAAGAGGCTGCCCTGAATTATTTGGATGAACCACAGGCCTCCGCTGGCTTGACAGACGAGCCATCGCCAGCGGACTCTTGGCAAGAAAATAGATCGAGATTAGAACAATTTATTGCCGAAGAATTACGTAAGGTCCTTAAGGCATAAAAAAGTCTTGACAACAGATCCCATATGGGATATGATATAGATGACAGCACACTTGCGTCTGGAGGGAATTTGAAGTTTGCACATATAAGCGATACTCATATCAAAAATTTGAAGTATCATTACGAGTATAGGATTGTTTTTGAACAGCTATACGATGCGCTCTGGGAGCACGAGGTGGATTATATCGTCCACTGCGGAGACATCGCACACACCAAAACACAAATCTCGCCAGAGTTTGTGGAGATGTGTTCTGATTTCTTCCGCAACTTAGCGGAGATTGCTCCCACATATATTATCTTGGGAAACCACGACGGCAATTTAAAGAATAGCAGTCGCCAAGATGCGCTCACACCGATTGTAGATGCGTTAAACTTGGATAATCTTCATCTGCTCAAAGATTCTGGCGAAACACATTTAGACAATAAGTTCTGCTTGAATGTGCTTTCAGTATTTGATCGAGAGAAATGGATAAAGCCAAGCAATCCAAACAAAATCAACATCGCACTCTATCACGGATCAATCAGCAATTGCAAAACTGACATCGGTTGGGTGATGAGAAATGGCGAAGACACAATCACAATCTTTGATGACCATGATTTCGCAATGCTTGGTGATATTCATCGGCGTCAATTCTTAGATGAAAATGGCCGCGTATGGTATGCAGGCTCAACAGTTCAACAGAATCACGGCGAGACAAACGATAAAGGAATCCTTGTCTGGGACATTAAATCAAAAGACGATTGGGATATCGAGCCGATTGTGCTCAAAAATCCAAAGCCCTTCTTCACAATTCCTCTTACATTAAAGGGCCGAATGCCGCGAAGATTAAATGTTCCAACAGGCGCAAGACTTCGACTTGTCAGCACCAATAATTTACCGCTCGATGTAATGCGCAGAGCAATGGATATTGCAAAGCACAGGTTCAAACCAGAAAGCATTTCGTTTCTTAATCGCGCTAGCGGTGAACGTGGAAATGTGCAGAATATAACTGACGGATTGAAGACAGAGAACCTCCGAGATCCAAAGATACAAGAGGAACTCATAGATGAGTACCTTAAAGACTTCCAGGCGCCCGCTGGCACGATGGAAAAAGTTTATGAGCTTAATCGTACTTACAATAAAATTATTGAAGAAAAAGAGGAAATAGCGCGAAATGTGAACTGGAAATTGAAGTCATTTGAGTTTGACAATTTATTCAATTATGGCAAAGGAAATATTGTTAATTTTGAACGTCTCGGGGGCATTGTTGGAATCTTTGGCAAGAACTTTTCTGGAAAGAGTTCTATTATTGATGCTGCGCTTTATACGTTATTTAATACGACTTCAAAAAACGAGCGCAAGAACCTCAATGTTATTAATCAAAACAGAGAAACTGGCAAAGGAAAGCTTGAGATTGAAGCCAATAACAAAACTTACACAATCGAGCGCTCATCAACAAAATATGTTAAACGATTAAAGGGCGAAGAAACACTTGAAGCTAAAACTGATTTGAATTTTGAGGTTCGTGATCATATAACTGATGAGATTACTTCATTAAATGGTACAACTCGAAATCAAACAGACGCAAACATTCGCAAACATTTTGGAACGATTGATGATTTCATGGTTTCGTCGATGGCTTCTCAGCATGGTGCGTTAGCATTTATTGACGAAGGCTCAACGCGTCGAAAGGAAATCATTGCAAAGTTCTTGGATCTTGAAATCTTTGATCAGAAATTTAGAATGGCTAAAGACGATTCTGTCGAAGCCAAGATTATGCTGAAGAAGCACGAAGACAAGAACTATGATGAAGAAATAGGAAAAGCAAATGAGATTTTAGAAGAACACAAAGAAAATGTGGTGGCGAACAAAGAGTTGTGCACCAAACTAAAGTCTGATTTAGCTTTATTGCAAGATAGCGTCGGCGCACTGGACACACAGATTTCTACAATACCAAATGAACTTATTGACATCGCAAAAGTCCGCGAAGATAAAACCAACAAGAACATCAAGATTGAAATGCTAGCAGAAAAGATTCGAGAGCAATCCAAGAAAATAGACAAGAAGATTGAAAAGGTTAAAAGCTCGCGAGATCAAATCTCAAAGTTTGACATTAACAAACTCATGGGCTTGCAAATCCAAATCAACGAGAACAAGCAAAACCACGAAAAACTTACAAATGAACTCGTAGACATAAACAAAAAGCAAGAACTGTTAACTGATATTCCTTGTGGAGATAGCTTTCCAACTTGCAAGTTTATCAGAGATGCACACATTGCAGTCGCAAGTAAAGAATTGGTTGAATATGAATTGAACACTGCTCTTACGGATTTGCGAGCGTTGAATCCTGATAATGTTGCTAAACAAATCATGCAATATTCAAGAATCGATAAACTCATCAAAGCAATAGAAACCGAAATAACTCAAGCGCAACTTGAGCGAGAACGCAACAAGACCGTCAAATCAAAAATTGAGTTTGCGCTAAAAGATATCTCACTAAAGATCGATGAATATGAAGAGAACAAGGAAGTAATTGAAAACCTTGAGAAGCTTCTGAAAGAAAAGAGAAGCTTGCAGAAAAGTTCCGAGAGCAAACAAAAGAAGATTACATCTTGCGAAGAAGAAACACTAAGCCTCGTTAAACTTGTGGGATCTTACGAACAACGAGTTGAAACTTTTCGAGAACAAAAGCAAGAATATCACGATTTAAGATCTTCGTTTGCAGCATACGATTTGTTCATGAGATGCATGCATCCAAACGGAATCGCTTACGATGTTATCAAGAAGAAGATTCCGGTAATTAATCAAGAAATTGCGAAGGTTCTCGCTAATATTGTGGAATTTGAGATCTTTTTTGAGAGTTCTGGAAACAAGTTCGACATCTTCATTAAGCATCCAGAATATGATGAACGACCGATTGAAATGGCGTCAGGCGCAGAGAAAACGATGGCTGCGATGGCTATTCGATTGTCGCTGCTGTCTGTGTCTTCTCTTCCAAAGAGCGATTTATTCATTCTTGACGAGCCGGGAACAGCTTTAGACGAAGAAAATATGGAGGGTTTTATTAGGATCTTGGAACTAATTAAAGTGTATTTTAAGAATGTTTTGCTTATCTCTCACCTTGATTCGCTCAAAGACTGCGTTGATATGCAAATTGTTATAGACAAAAAGCGCGGATACGCAAGGGTTAATCAATAATGAAAATCACAAAAACACAACTTAAGCAAATTATTAAGGAAGAGC
>Ga0208668_1000478_pt1 | contig 10837 bp, 11 predicted proteins | sample 18_taG_FD_184093 | JGI IMG/M metagenome (GOLD analysis project Ga0208668, IMG submission 184093) | Marine viral communities from the Subarctic Pacific Ocean - 18_ETSP_OMZAT15316 metaG (SPAdes) (version 2) | ecosystem: Environmental > Aquatic > Marine > Oceanic | place: Pacific Ocean | collected...
CCACCTCATAGTCATCCAGAAGTTCGCTTGTCATTCCACCAGCATCACTGTCAGCAGAGAAGTCAATACCTTTACCTGCTGTGCCGATTACTAGGTTGCCTGAGTTTACTGTTACATCAGCATCATTCTCAATAGTCATAGCAGTAGTCCAAGTAATCGATGTGTCTGCTGTGTTTGAAGGTGCTACTTTGAATACGTGAGTTCCATTAACTTGTACGTGCTGACTTGCCTCATCTGTACTCTTATATTGCCACCCAGTTAGATAATTATTGACTGTTTGTTTTGCGTTATTAGAAGATGTCCAATGTCCTCCACCAGTAGTACTATTACTAATTAATGACCCATCCTCAATATCTATTGCTGTTCCATTTGAAATCCAATCAGTTTCTGGAGTTGTGCCAATCCCCACGTTGCCAGAGGAGTCTATGACCATACGGTTAGCACCTGCAGTACCATCGTAGAAAGCAAACTTACCTGTATTATCCGATTGTAGTCCGTAATTCCTACCACTCGCATTAGTAGATGATAATTGTATAGAAGGTGCATCCGCAGAGATATCTAGCTCCTCAGCGGGGTCATCAGTGCCAATACCTACGTTACCATCCGAACCTTGAACGAATAATGCGTGAGTATTAGTATCAGACTCTACTCTAAAATCTACATCTGCACCACTTTCATTTATTGTTACAGCTCCATCAAAGGAAGTAGCTACATCAGTAAAAGAGCTGCCATTATATATTTTACTGAGGTTACTAGCAGTATTGAAGTACCAATCTCCAGTAGTTAGAGCATCACCATCGTTATCTAGTGCAGGGTCACTTGCTTTAGCACCTAAGTAAATGTCATCCATATTATCAGCTGATGTTGCTGCTGCTGTAGCACTAGCTGCTGCTGCTGTAGCACTTGAGGCTGCATTAGTTGCTTGTGTTGTGGCTGTAGTAGCTTGAGTAGTTGCTGTTGTTGCTTGAGTAGTGGCAGTAGAAGCTTGAGTCGTAGCAGTTGTTGCTGAAGTAGCAGCATTTGTTGCTTGAGTGGATGCAGTCGTGGCTGATGTCGCAGCGTTAGTGGCTGATGTCGCTGCTGCGGTAGCACTTGTTGCTGCTGCCGTTGCAGAAGTAGATGCTGCAGAGGCTTGAGTAGTAGCTGTTGTTGCTTGAGTAGTAGCTGTTGTTGCTTGTGTGGTAGCAGTTGTTGCTGATGTAGCTGCTCCTGTTGCGGATGTAGCTGCATTAGTAGCTGAAGTAGATGCTTCACTTGCTTTAGTTGTTGCTGTACTAGCCTGTGTAGTTGCTGTAGTAGCAGAAGTAGCTGCACTTGTAGCTGATGTAGCTGCGTTAGTAGCTTGTGTAGTAGCTGTTGTAGCACTTGCAGCTGCATTAGTCTCTGCAGTTTCAGCATTAGTCTCTGCAGTTTCAGCATTAGTTTCTGCGGTTTCAGCATTAGTCTCAGCAGTCTCAGCATTAGTTTCCGCCGTTTCAGCGTTAGTTTCTGCTAATTCTGCTGCTACTTGAGCCGCTAGAGCCGCTGTTTTAGCTGCTTCAGTATCCGCAATTAGAGCATCTAAATCATAACTGTCAGCCAATACAGATGATGTAGCAATTCCATATCCTCTATCAATAGCCATAATTACATTCTCCCGCGCATACGTTTAACTGCTAAATACAGTCTTTGTTTTCTAGTAAGTCTCATCTATCCGTCCCCTAAGTTTGATATAAGATGATTATTCTATTTCAATCTTCTTTGCCTTCTTTTCTTCTGGAGTATTTAATTCCATATCAATTATAAGAACACCATCTTTAAAATTTGCATTAAATACTTTCAGATAATCTATTAATGCCCATTGTCTTGTAAAGGCTCTCTGTGCTATACCTTTGTATACAAAACTATTTGTTTCCTCTTCTTTATCACCAGAAGAATTTCCTGTGATAGTTAGAGTGTTGTCTTTTACCTCAACATCTAAATCTGTCTTTGAAAATCCTGCTAATGCCATCTCTAGTTGATACTTATTGTCATCCACCTTTTTTATGTTATATGGTGGGTACTTAGGTATCTCAAACTGAGATAAAGATGATAGTTGGTCGAATATACTATCAAAACCGACTGTCAAGTTTCTAAATGGGTCAAACGTTGTTAAATTATTCATATTATTTCTCTCCTTTATTAAGCGAGTTATTAAAATGAGATTCTCTTAATTGAGCAATCTCGGTTGTGAAACACTCCCCATAAAAGAGGAGTGCTCCGTAGTAGGTTATAAACTTACGATGTAAGTTCCTGTATTGAACCCGGACGAATAACCTTAGTTCCATACACTGTATCAGCAGTAAATAAATCTGCAAGATATTCTTGCTTATACTGTGTTTGTGCACGAACAGCTTGTTGTGTTGCTAAGACGTGGGCATCTCTTTGGAATAAGAAAGCCTTCTCAGTAGAACCAGTACCTACTTGTGTAGACATATATACATCTACTCCATAGATTGAACCAATTTTACCTGTCTTAATTGCCTTACCATCGCCAATGAACGCTTGTTCAGTGAAACGCTCTTCACCCAACAGTGCTGTCATACAAGATGGAGTAACGACTAGAGAACGTCCATCAACTGGAACATTCGCATCGTTAAGCACTTCTATAGCTGCTAGGATGGAAGCATCCCAATCAGTTACGCTTGTAATAACCGCATTACCGCCTGATAGTGCAGAAGCACCATCCAAGTCAGTAATTATTTGGCTGTCTACATTTTTAGCTAGAGCATACCCAGCGTCATCTGTGTAGAACTTTCTCATTGAACTCAATGCTTGAAGCTCTGCGATATCTTCAATTTGAGTTGACCACTCGAAATGTTTATTGATGACTACTTGTGTATTAGTAGCTGTGTCGGTAATGTAGGTAACCGCTGTGTTAGCCGCCTTCGCACTAGCAGCACTCCTTCCCGGTGTTGGGATATTTATTGTATCTCCCTTCTTACCTTTATGGTTTAGATTGCGTACTAGATTGGCAGCGACTAGATTAGCTTTATACGTTGCAATTACTTCATCCGACCAAATTTCTGGGATGAAGACTGCGCCCGTAGTTACTGTCATATTTGCCATATTAATTAACTCCTATAAGTTATTTTAGCATTTTATTAAACGACCCTTCCGTCTGCATAAGCTGCAAATATCTCATCTTGCATAGAATCATACCGACTAGGGTTTTCCATTTTTAAACGAATGAGGTCGGCTCGTCTGTATGTCTTACCTCCTCTCTCGCCTGAGCCTGAAGAAGTCCTCGACTCCGTAGTTCCTGTTTTAAGTGCTTCTTTCCTATTAACTTCTGCTTGCTGTTTGACTTCTCGAGTCTTACTAATCATAGACCTGTCTTTCCAGTTGGTCAATAATTCGTCAGCCGCATCAAAGTTATAGGCATCAGCCGCTTGAAACATTTGCATACGAATCGGACTACCTTGTACCCAGTCCTGAAAACCTTTGTCTTGTATGACATCGGAAAAATCAGGATGTGTTTGCTCCAACTGTGCTTTTGCTCCGGCTTGTGCTTGTTGAGCTTGGAACTGTTGGAACTGCTGAAACCTAGGGTGATTCTCTATGAGAGTATTAACTGCCTTATTAGGGTCATTAAAAAACTCATCAGAATTATCATTATCTTTAGCTTCTAATGGAGTGTTATCTTGCGGATTACGCTGTCTCGCGACTTCAGCCTGTAGGAAACTATCTGATAATTTTCTTAACTCTCCAACTTCTTGGGCTTTACGTCCAAGTTCTCTTTCTAAGTTAGTATAACTATCTATGATATCTTCTGTAGATTTTCCGGCAAATTTAGAAGGTATATCTGGTAGAGAATCTTCAGCTGCTATAGCTTCTTGTTTCTCTTCTGTGACATTATCTTCTGTACTATCTGTTATCGTACTTTCATCTATATTAGAAATCTCTACGCCTTCTACTTCTGCTGATGGTACTTCTGGGGAATCAGCGTCCACTACTATATTACTCATAATTGTCTATCTCCTCCGCCCTCTAGGGGTTATGAAGTTATTAAAATGGCGGAGCTATAAATCTAGTTCTTCCACCGCTCGTCTAGTTGTATCCTCTAAAGACAATACTTGTCTTAGAATCGACAACTGACCCTTAGCGAACCAAAGGTCTCTTTCAGATTCTATTGAATCTAAATTGTTGTAGATTTTCTCGAGATTACTTAATTCTTCAATTAAGTCTCGCCAACCATCCTGTTCTACTAAATCTGTTCTATCTCTGTAAAACTGTTTAGTTTGGTCGTCTACTATTTCTTCTTGCGTTTGCATAATTTAAAGCTGTCTCTGATTTAAGGTGTTCTATTTCAGGTATATTTCTATATGTCTCTGAATCTTTATTATCTATATCAGCTCTCATCTTTTCAATTTCAGCTAACTTCTTCTGTAGACCTACAATTCTCTCTTGTAAATCTAATTCATTCTGTGGCTGTGATTTACCTGCATCTGCTTGATGCTTCAAAGCCTTAGCTTGTTCTTCTTGTGCTTCTGCTAGTGTCTTCTGTATCTCAGCTTTCTTCTGCTCCATATCTAACTGCATAGCCATCTGTTGCATCTGCTGTTGCTCAGGATTAGGTTGGAAACCTTGCATAAGACCTTGAACCACTTGGTCTCTATTATGGATACTAGAGTTCTGAAAGATTGCTAGTAATAGGACATTAAAAGCAGGAGAATCCTTCGGAATTGACTGGAGCATTTGAACCATCTGTTGCATTTCTAGCTCTTTAGCCATAATACCCATAGTAGAGTATGGTACAAACTTATAATCACTTACTGGATATCTATTGACATCAAATTGTATCTTCCTCCACATCGCCTTATTAATCATCGGGATGAGGAAGGTATTCTGGAAATTCATTAGAGTACGCTTCTGTCTCTTAATTGAAGCAGATTGTACCATTGACATACCACTAGAAGTCGCTCTATCAGGGACTCCCATATCAGCACTACCAGTGCCCATTTGAATCATATTCTGTAATGAAGCGACTTGGTTATAAGTATGTTGGTCTGTCTTACCTAATGTTAGAGGCATTACTGCTTGTCTAGGGTCTCCATTAGTAAGAATAGTCTTACCGGGTCTGACCTCAAGTTTTATACCTCTCGGTAGTCTAGTAGCATCTGCGGCTACCATAGGTGTAGTTGTAAGTGCTAAGGAATCAATTCTAGCTCTCATTTCAGCATCTAGAGCTTTCTGTGGATTATACCCCTTCTCACACACGCCTCTACCCCAGAACTTCGATGGGACTATATCGTGTTGATAACTGACGAAAGGTCTATCGACCATCATAAATGGATTCTCTTCCGCTCTTAGAATGTGCTCATCATTAGCTATTGTAACGACAGCTTCAACTAATTCATCTTCATCATATTCAAAATCCTCTTCATCTACTTTAGAATTGAGGAATTTTCGAGGTACTTTACCCCAATACTCACAAATCTTAATTTGGTCTGAGGCATCTCTATTGATATACTCAGGGTCATAACCTACTTGAACTATATTTGTATCTGCTTGTATATCAGCTTCTCTATATATACCATTAGCCATACCTTCAGATATGACATAACGTGGCTTATATACTTCGTGAGCGACACCTAAAGCTTCATTTATAGAATTAGCACTAGGGTCAATAATGAACTCTTTTGGAGAGACAGCCTCTAGTCTTACATCTACACTAGAATACTCTTCTATCTCTCTAGCTGTAGTTAATGTACCTTCTACTGGTCTCTCTACGGGTCGTCTACTTACTTTCTCTTCAGTAATTATCTTAGCGATACCTGTGCCATATATAGCACCATTTAGAAATACTTCACATAAGGCATCTTTAGCACCTGTAGCTTCTAAATCTTCTTGTAATAGGTTGCGAATATATTCTACATCTTGCTTATCCTTATCCGCGTGGTCATCTTGAACATCGAACCAACGTCCTCGTCCAAATGTAGCCTCTTCGAGCTCTGCGACACTAGCTTCTACTGCTTGTTGTAAGGCTGGAGTTATAATCTTAGACTTTTCTGATTGACGATTCTTATCTTCTATCGTCCACTGTCCTCTCCACAGACGATAATATTCATCCCAAGGCTTGAGATAATTGTTATTTCTGTGGTTTCGCCATTGTTCTAAGCGGCTGGATAGCCATTTAGCTAGTGCTTGGAAGTGTCTCTCTGAATCATAATTTTTTGCCATCTAATATCCTGCTATTTCATCTAAAGGTTTCCAATCTTCATCAAGTTCGACAGTATGCATAAAGTCTGCTACTGATACTTGGTCTATATAGGCGAGACTATCAATCATATCATCGAAGTTTCCCTTTGTAGGGAACTCTAATAATTGTGATTCAAAATCTCTATTCCAATCACCCTTATTAAACTTAATCTTGCCGTGTTCCAGTCTGCCTTGAAGAGCCCAAGTAATTCTATCGGCTTTCTTCTTGCCTCCGTGGGTTACATCTGTAATTACAACCCATCTACTCTGAGACCTCATCTCATCTTCCAGATAAGGCATTATAGCATTCTTTAACGCACCAGATTCAATTCCTACTATTGTCGCCTGATTTTCAATCGCAGTCTGTAATATCTTAGAAGAAGTCTCTTTGATATTCCACCTGCCGTGGAGTATACTCTTAACCCACCATTCGTCATTACAGATTTTAACGATAGAGATAGCAGTCTCGTCCAATTTAGAACCTTTGAGACCACGTTCCTTCTCCACTCTCTCAAATCCTGCAGGGTCAACTGCAATGACGTAATTGCCTTCTTTAGGCTCTTCTGTATCATATTTTATCCATTCTGGTTTAAATATACCACCTGTAAAGGATACAAAACTAGCTTCAAATTCCTGTCTGAAAGCTTGTGTACTCATTGTATCACGAGCAGTCTTAATCTCTTCAGGGTCGAGGATAGGATTATCTATCGAAGTATATTGAAATGCCTCCCAATCTTCCTTCTTCTTATCCTTAGCCTCTTGCCATATATCATAGAAGTGATTCTTCCCGGCGGGCGTGCCAATGAAGAGTGCACCCCCTTTCACATCTGCAAGCGTGGGTCTTATTATCTGTTCCCAGACTTCAACCTTCATACTCGCATACTCATCTAGGACGACATATGCAAGTCCTATGCCTCTTAGAGTATCAGGTCTATCACTGCCCTTCAGACTAATTCTTCTACCGTTGACCAGAGTCATTGTAGCTGTATTTTCGTGGGTTGTCTCTATAAGCTCAGTACCATCTAAGAGCTCTTTGAGCATATTCCACATAATATCTTTAGCCTGTTGGAACGTAGGACCAATATAGAAGACATCCTTATCTTTAGACTGTAGGGCTTGAATTATAAGTATCCAAGCTGCTAATCTAGACTTACCGAAGCGTCTTCCCGCACTTACTACCTTAAACCTAGCTGGACTATTGAATATCTCTAGTTGAGCTGGATGTAGCTTAACATCGAGTTCTCTAGCCATTAGTGCCTAATTTTACAAGTGTTTCATCTTCATCCTTTTCTGATATTATTATACCTTCTTCATAATCTAAAGGTTTCTTAGTATCTTCTTCGACTATCTTCTCTGTGAGACCACCAACATTAATAATGACATTACCTTTACCTTCTTGTGACCTTAACTCTACTGCCTTAGTTGTAGGTAGGATTCTATCCATACACATTTTAAGACAAGTCCTGTCACCTTCGAGTGCCATATCAATCACTTTCTTGACAATCTCTGGTCCTTTAGTAGACATCAACTCTCTACTAAGGGCTGTAAACTTATTAACACTTCCCTTAGGTCTCCCTTTGGGATTTAAGACTACCCCTTTCTTTAATATAGGGTTGCCCTTATTTAATCTTCTTTTATCATCTGGTCTCATCTTTAAGCTCCTTTAGTTGAATCTTTAGTAAGAGGAAGCCTAAGTGATAACAATAATAATAACAATAATGATTAATCTTAAAGAGTTATCTTTGTATACTAGGCTCTTTATTTTTATCTATAGTAATATTATAGCACACTTTTGAGAATAAAGCAATCTTTTGAGGGAAATAAAGTTATTCTAAGGACTCTTCCCGCATATTTCTAGTTTTCTGCATTTATAATAGTAAATATAGTTAATTAATACCTTTAGTACCCCAAATCCTCTCAGATTTGCCTGTGAGCCTAAATTTAAATTATCCAGAGACACTTGGGGTGTCCCCTCCCTATAAGGCTTATCGTAACTTTGGGACTAAGCTGGAAAATCTAGGGACTAAGCTGAGATAACTAGGGACTAAGCTGAGATTTCAAGGGACTAAGCTGAAAAATCTTAGATTCTCGAGCACTTCGGTGATTATCTAGGGGCTTAGTATGATTATCTCGAGAAGTCTCGAATTTATCGCGGGTAATTCTCGAGTGAGTACACTCACGAATACATAAGTGAAGAAAAAAAGAACGTGAGTATGAATCTTTAGCACTTCTAAAGTTGTCACCGGTGACGACATTGGAAGACACCTAACAAAACTAAATTACTACGATTATGTATACACGCGTGAAAAATAATATATAATGTCTGCAAGTTTGGAATTTTTCTGGACTGATAACTAAAGGAAAAAAACATTATGAAAAACAAAAAACAAAATGACAAAAAAGAACAGCCTACAATAACCGACATCGTCGAGTCAGTACTTAGCACGAGTCAAGCGATTGACGAGAGCACCGAGTTTGTAACCGATGTCATCAAGAAGGTCGCGAACAATAAAACTTTCAAGGGTCAATTCTTGAAGGTACTCAATGACAAAAAAGCGACATTAACCAATGACGACTTGACAACATTCGGACAACAAGTTCACAAAATGCAAAAGTTAATCGCGAAGGTCAATACTCAAAAAGCGATATGCGAGCATTTGAAGTTAGACCCGAAGGAAGTCAAGTACTCAATCCGTATCGTTAAGAAGCCGGATATTGACGCGGGTACTCATACCGAAGACCAACGCGGTCAATACTTCGAGTTCTTAACTGAGAAGGAAGCACCGGCAGAACCAACGCCGCTAAAGTTAATGGAAGTTATCGCGAATTGGGAAGAGGAAAACGAGCCGGACGGCTTAGCGAATCCCGACAGACCCGCGTATAACAATCAGCTATTGGAAGCGAAGGCATACTTGACCGGTAAAACTATCGGTATGACAGTCCAAAAGTAATACCGGCTGAGAGTCCCAAAAAGCCCCGTTTACGCGGGGTTTTTTTTGTCCGTAGCATATTGACTAGCTGAGTGATAAAAAGGATAATTACAGGTAATTCAATGACGCGAGAGAGGTATATAAAAATGAAGACAAAAAGTTATAACTTGTTAAGTGTTGGAAGTAATTCCAAAATCAAAAAGCCGGATACAGACGAACAATATATTATCGCAGGCTTATCATTAATGCCGGCGGACAAAGTAGAAGGTATCAATGTCTGTCCGATGTCCGAGCTTGCCGGTTGTCGTGAAGGCTGTCTCGTATCAGCCGGACGCGGTAATTTCACGCCGGTGAAAGCTTGCCGGTCTCGTAAGACTGAATTATATCGAGATAACCGCGAAGCATTTTTCACAATGTTACGAGGCGACATCTACGCCTTCATTGAAGACTGCAAACGGTACGACTTGAAGCCAGCGATTAGATTAAATGTTATTAGCGATATTAATTACACTCATATAATCGAGGAATTTCCAGAAGTACAATTCTACGACTATACAAAAGTAATCAAATGGCATAGGAAGACTATACCGGCTAACTATCATCTAACCTTTAGTTATTCGGAAGCTAGTCCAAAGTATATGAAATTATTCGAGCCGGTATGGAAGACTAGCTATAATGTCGCCGTAGTTTTTAGAGGTAAGACCCTTCCGGATACTTTCAAGGGTCGGAAGGTTATCAACGGCGACCTAACCGACCATAGATTTTTAGATGATACCGGCGTCGTCGTCGGTCTAACTGCTAAAGGTCGAGCGAAGAAGGATACTAGCGGTTTTGTTATAGACCTATTGACTATCTAATCTAATAGGCGTATCGTTAGCACTTAGTTAGTTATACATTGTTAGAAGTTGTCACCGGTGACGACTATTAACAAACTTTTAATATCACCGGCGAGGAAAAATATAATGATAAGAATATTCCACGATAGCGCGACACCTAAAAAATCATTTTTTCACTTTGATATTTTAGGTCTAAAATTTAGACTGAAGACTTATCCGCGAGACTACATTAAAAAGTACAATGTCTATGCAGATAATCAAGGCTATGGACTAAACTTTCGCAAACGTAATTTTAAAATTTACACTGCATAAGTTGTAAAAACTAAGGGCTAATTCCGGTTAGCCTTTACTTGTTATAACTAAATAGCGAGGAAAAATTATATGAAAACTGATAAATATACAGTATGGGTCGGCGGTACCGAGGTTAATGATTCTCTTCTAGAATACGATAACGCGATGAAACTCGCTGAGTCCTATCGAAAGGAAGGTCATACCGATGTGATAGTTGAGTGTGTCGAATATAACGAATAAATTTTATAACTAAATAGCGAGGAAAAGCCCTATGAAAAAGCTAATTTAAGGTATACTAAGGGTAGGGTCGGTGTGAGAAGTACGCTAGAATCGAAGATTTCGAGCCCTCTTCCACCGGTTTTACCCTCAAAAGCATTGATTATAGTGTTTTTGAGAGTAAGACCAAGTAAGACTTTTAACTACAATATAAGGAAAAATATATTATGAATAATGATAATTTTGTACGGGTCGAAGAACGCCCGTTACACTTTGAGAGTCCTAATCTCTATGGAACTAATAGTTATACGGGCTTCGGAAGTGTTAAAGACTTCAAGGCGATAG
>Ga0208668_1000479_pt1 | contig 10836 bp, 8 predicted proteins | sample 18_taG_FD_184093 | JGI IMG/M metagenome (GOLD analysis project Ga0208668, IMG submission 184093) | Marine viral communities from the Subarctic Pacific Ocean - 18_ETSP_OMZAT15316 metaG (SPAdes) (version 2) | ecosystem: Environmental > Aquatic > Marine > Oceanic | place: Pacific Ocean | collected...
CGGAGGGTTTAAATGGGGTCACTTAGGCATTAATATTAGAGCCTATGTACATGGCGAAGAGCCATTAGATGAACTTGAAAAAGTTCTATACGAAATTGAAGCTCAGTTGGACGCTGACCAGACATTAACTTATGATACTGGCAAGACAACTGAGCAAATAACAGTTTTATCAATCGCTACGGATGAAGGCTTATTGGCACCGTATGGGGTTGGTGAAATAACCTGTGAAATCAGGTATCAAGTAGTCTAACATAGTAACAGACAATAGTCGAGATTACTATAATGACAAGAAGAGAAGAAGGAGACCTTTATGGCACTTTCATTAAGCAGAAATGCAACAGTTATTCTATCTTACCAAGCTTCTACAGACACCGCATGGGATGGTGCTGGAAGGGAGCCTAGTGAGGCGAATACGTTTGAGATTCCTGTTTTAGACGGATTCTCATTCTCACAAGCAACGGGTACGCAAAACGTAACGTTGAACGAAGCAGGTGCATCTCCAAAACGTGGTCAATCGATATTTAATACATCAATTGAACCCGTAGATTGGAGTTTTACTACTTATATGCGTCCAAGAATTGACGACCTAAGTACTGACCTTCATGGTATGACTGAAAAAATACTATGGAATGCGTTGGTATCGGGTACTAAAACGGACAATGTAGGTACTGGTGGTATTACATCTACTGCTGCTTCATGTACTGTTGATTTAGAAGAATCAAATAAAAATCAGTTATTAAAATTAACTGGTTGGTTTGTTTTCTCTGATTCTAGTACTAATTATAGACTAAAAAATATGTGTGTAAATTCAGCATCAATGGATTTTGATGTTGATGGTATTGCACAGATTACATGGTCAGGCTATGCAGAAGCAATTGATTCTGTCGCAGCTGGCGCTACACCTACTACAGGTGATGACGCTACTGACGGATACGCACTTGCTCCAGCAACCGCGGACTTTATTCTAAATAGACTAAGCACTGTAGTACTAACATCTAGTATTTCAGGTAGTTCTAAAAATTACACCTTTGCACTAACTGGTGGTAATGTAACTATTGATAATGGTATCACATATGTGACACCCGAATCTTTAGGTAGAATTAATGTTCCAATCGGCCATCAAACAGGCACAAGAGCCGTTTCAGGTAACTTTACTGCTTACCTAGATACAGCCGCTTTAAGTACCAAGATTATGTACGAAGATATCCTAGCGGATATTAACGCTGCAGACCCTGATACTATTACTAATGTTTTCACTATTGAATTGAAGATAGGTGGAACAGCTGCTCCAAATGTAGTATTCCTAATGCCGAAAGCTCATCTAGAGTTACCAACTTTAGATACAGCTGACGTTATGGGAGTTACTATTACATGGACAGCATTAGAAGACGGTTTCGGTTCAGGAAACGACGAAGCTACAATTGCTTATACAGGTTTAACTGTAGTATAATGTAGTTTCATTTATAGTGGGGTATCTCATGTACTCCACTATTTTTTAAATTTTATAACAAAAGGTAATATTATTATGACAGAAACAACTACCCCCGATGGAGCTGCATTTCAGAATTTATCTGATTTACTTACTCCAAGTAAAGAAGCAACTATTGAATTTCCCGGTTATGACGGGTTCAATGTTAAACTTACTTATTTAGCAAGAGAGGAATTGCTAAAACTTCGTAAAAAGTCAATATCTACGAAAATTAATCGTAGAACTAGACAACCAGAAGAAGAATTAAATGAAGAAGTTTTCCTCAAAGAATACACAAAAGCCGTAATCAAAGGCTGGTCTGGGTTAAAGATGAAATATTTAGTTCAACTTATACCTGTAGACGAAGATAAAATCGCAGACATGGAGAAAGAGCTTCCTTATACTTTAGAGAATGCTCAAATTATGATGGAAAACTCTAATGATTTTGATGCTTGGCTAACAGAAACAGTAGGCGATTTAGCAAATTTTACGACGACCAGTTAGATTATTGGTCTGACCGTTTAACTGAACATTTTAGTGGTACCGGTCAGGGATTTGACCGAAAAAAGCGCGTAGAAATGATGATTCAGATGGAAGAGAACGGCATGGAAGTCGACTGGTCTGAATTAGATAAAACCGAGGGAGATGCTTGGCCTGCTCTATTCTTGGAAGCTTTTCAGGTATGGGGTTCTTTAACTGACCAATGGGACGGTATGAGTGGTTCTTATTTTGGTAAACAAATGTCAGGTATAAAAGATATTATGGATATACTTGAGATTGAAGAACAGGCAGAAGTATTGAAAATAGTTAGAATTATTGACAATAAATACGCCAAAGAAGTCAATAAAAAAGACAAGATAAAACAGACTACGGGAAAGTAACCTATGCCTAAAGATGTAAAGAAGAAAATTATAATTGAGGTAGATGATAAAGGTGACCTCAAACGTACGAAAAAGAAGATTGATGCTTTAAATAAGTCTTCTGATAGAGCTTCTAAAAGCTCCCGAGAGTACGACCGTAATATGAAGGGACTGTCTAAACAGTCCTCTAATGCTTCTAAAAACTTTTCAAAACAAGCCCAGGGCATGCAAGGTGTCTTGGTTCCTGCGTACGCAGAAATCGCAGCAAGGGTGTTCGCCCTATCAGCTGCATTCATGGCTTTATCCAAGGCCGCTGATTATTCTATCTTAATACAAGGTCAACAGGCTTACGCTAGGATGACTGGTAAAAACATGGCGAGTATAGCTAAATCAGTACAAGTAGCTTCTAAACATATGTTAGACTTCAAAGAAGCTTCTACTAGTGTAGCTTTAGCCTCTACCTCTGGGATTTCTTCACAACAAATAGTAGCAATGACAAAAGCTGCAGTAGATTCCTCAGCTGCTTTAGGTCGTTCTGTAACTGATACTATGGATCGTTTGACTCGTGGTATTGTAAAGGCTGAGCCAGAAATACTTGACGAAATCGGTGTTATTATTCGACTTGATAAAGTCTATAAGGATTATGCTGAAACCATGATGAAAACTTCACAAGAGTTAACGGAAGCGGAAAAAGCTACTGCAAGATACAATGCTATTATGGGGCAGTTAGAAACTAAGTTTGGAGGTATATCTGATGCTATAGACCCTAACTACTTTGCAGCATTATCCGCTACTATAATGGATATTATAAATAAGGTTAGTTCCATGTCGGTTACTTGGATAGGAGGCCCTCTTAAATTTTTAACTGAATCAAAAACATTATTAGTTGCTATAATGGCACTTGTATTAAAAACTATAGGTGGTAAAATATTTCCTGCATTTGCTAACTTTGGACAAAAATTAACAGAAATGCCAAAAAAGTTCGAAGATAGGATTAAGAATTTAAAAGGTTCAATTAAAAAACTAAATACTGAAATTAAAGGTAGTACGGCAGAATTAGAGAAATTTGCTAAAAAGACAGCAGGAGATAGAATGACTCCTGGGATGGTGGCCGCTAGAAAAAGTGGAGATATAAAAAAATATACTCAATTACAAACTGCGGCAATCAAAAGAGCTGAAAAAACTTTAGAGGGGGACGGACGAAGAAGAGTTAAAGGTGGGTCACTTCAAGGAATGAACTTAAAGGACCTTGAAGCTCTAAAAAAGAAGACAAAATCACTAGATAAAATACAAGAAAGATTTGCAACTAAAAGACAATTAGAATTGAAAAAACACTCACATGGTATACAAAAATTACAACTAGGGTACACAAAACTAAAGCTTGGAGTGTCTAGATTCGGTGCTCAACAAGTAGCATTACTTAATATGAGTTTTAGTGCAGGTATTAAACAAATTGGTAAGGATTGGACTGCGGCAGGGGGTAGAGCTAAGTTTGCTACTAATGTTATGAAAGCTGGTATAAGTGGTGTAACAGTAATGGTTAAAGGACTTGGAGCTGCTTTAAATGCGGCATTTAAAATATTTATGTGGATTACTATGATTTTTAGTATGGTTAAGATGGTTGCTTCTATGTTTATGGATATGGATAAACCTTTTAAGAAAGCAGCTAAAGCGGCTAAAACCTTAAACGCTGAACTTAAGAAAACCGTAGAGAACTTAAATGAGAGACCCGATAATATTAATTTTGAAGGCATAGCAGCTAATTTTGCTGATGCTTTAAAAAATGCAGATTTTGCAGCTAATTTAGCGGATGAGATATACAATGCTACTCATAAGGCGATGAAAAAGCTTACTGTAAAGTTTGCGGAAATGGGTTGGTTAGATAGACTAGTTGATAGGATGCGAGGTCTTGTTGGTATGAGTACCTTTAGGGACGAATTACAAGGCTCCGTAGAAAGCCAAGTAACTATGGCAAAAACCACAGGGGGTACGCTACCTAAGGGACTACAATATTTAGTTGATAATAATATAGGAGCAACTACGGGGAGTCAAGCAGCGTTGGGCGATTTAGTAGCTAAAGAAGCTGAATGGGAGGATGTCATTGCAGCTGTTGCTGAAACTCGGGCTAGTGAATATTATAAACCAAAGATAATGGAGCCGTATCTTGAAGAATCATTGGAGAAAGCTAATAAAGGACTACTTGAAGTTGCAGCAGAGTCAGCGAAGCTAGAAGCTTTTATTCTAAACGAGGTATTATCAAAGTTGTCTGATACTCAATTAATAACTTTCATGAAAGAATTGGATAAAATAAATGAACATACTGCAAAATCAACAAAGAAACATCAAGTTAATTTAAAAGAATTAGGACTAACTTATGGTAAAGTAGCTAAGTATGAGAGGGAGTATGCAGAATCTGTAGTTTCAAAAACAGAGTATTATGACTTAGCTAAAAGTCAGCAAGCGTTACAAAATTTATTTGATGAAAAAGGTATAACTTCTTCTGAAAAAATATTAGGAGCAATTGCGGGCGGTTATATAGATAATGAAGAATCAAAGCTAATTAAAAAATACCAAGCAGACCTGGTAGATGAAAAAGGACTTCTTGGTAGAATGGAAGCGGGTCAAGTTGAGGGAGCAGATGAGTTAGCAATAGCGAAGCAAATTAAAGACATAGAGGAGTTGACTAATAAAATATACAAAGCTTCTGATGCTATGTTTTGGACGGACGAGGGCGACAAAAAGACAGCAGCAGGTATTCTTGGGTACGATTGGGTTACAGCACAGGAAACTGCTCTTAAGGCTGCAACAGATAGATTAGCCCTTGATTATGAATCAAAAGCTCTACAAATGTTTGGGACGGGCGCTTTAGAAAGACAAAATGAAATAAAAAAAGAAATACTTAATCAAGAAATTACAGCACTAGTTCATAAAATTGCGACAGACAAATTAGATGTAGCAGCAAAAGCAAATGCTGAAGAACTATTAAGGCTAAAAAGGGTAGACCTTGCAGCAGTGGATGCCACAGCATTAGCAATAGCAGAACGCCAAGCTAAAATAGAAGGTAGAAAGTTAGGTATTCTGGAGAGAACTAAACTTATTCTGCAGGATATATATACTACGTATGGTATGGGTACTATGTCGGATAGATTAGCTGGAGAAGCAGTTGATAAACAAACAGACGATATAGAAACTTTCTTTAGTTCGTATGCTAGGGGGTTAAATAAATCTATTAATCTTACAGAAAAACAAACAGAGTGGGCTAACAATTGGAATCAAGCTATTAAAGAAGGTATAGACCTTACACAAACTAAAGCGGCAATAGACGAAGCTTTAGCTTATAGCAGCTTTGCTGGTATAACAGACCCTAAGCAACTAATGAGATTACTAGCTAATAGTAAAGTTAAAGGAATTGGTGAAGCTCATTTTAAAGCAGCTAAATCAGCGAATTTGTTGGGAGGAGATGACCGTCAATTCAAAAAACAAGTAGGTGTTGTAGAGTTATACTGGAAAGTAGTAAATCTTCAAAAGGAAAACTTAAAGAAAGAAGATTATATTGTTGCAGAAAGAAAACTTTTAGAAACTGAATTAATAAATGCAAGAGAAGATTTAATTGACGCTAGGTGGAAAGCCAGAACAGAGGATTTTGCGAAGGCAGTACAAACAATTGCTGATGGGTTTGGTTCTGCTATATCTAAACATTTCAATGATATATTCATGAATAAAAAACCCGAGAAAGGGGCTTTTAGAACTGCTATAGCTCAAGCCTTCGCAAGTGCTGGGTCTAATATGATAGGGAGTATGGCACAAAAACAAGTATTTGGTAATCAAGGATTTGTAGCAAATATGATGCGAAAAATCCCGGGAATGAGTGGTGATTGGATAGATACTTTATTTCCAAAATCTGAATTAGAGTTGGCTGAGCAAAGAACCAATTATTTAAGTAATATATGGGAAAAATATAAGAATGATGGCGGAGGGCTATTTGGCTCTGGTAAAGCATATAAGCCTGGTGTGGCTGGGGCTAAAATTGAGGATGGTAATTATGAAATAAGAGGTGGAATAGATGGAGTTTGGGAACTGGTTAATGCTACTAGACTTCCAGATATAGAGTTGGAACCTCTGACCAAACCATTAAATTTCTCTGCTGCCGCCCTACCCACAACACTTAGTGGGCATGATTATGCGGGTGACCATCCTCTTTCCCTAAAAAGAACGGAAGAAATAGCTAACGAAACCCTTATAGCTACTCAAGCTATAGTAACGAACACTGGTGAGAACGGAACACTCGGAACACTCGGAGGATTCATGAATTCTTTGGGTACAACAGCGGGGAGAGGTAAAGGTTTATGGGGGATGATTACTGGTAGTAGTGGTGGAGGTTTTGGTACTCCATCTATATTTGGTAAAGGACCTAACAACAGCTTTGGTTCTCAATTTGGTTCTCAAATACTAGGAGCAGTTGTCTCGTCTTTCTTACCTTTTGGTAGTGGTGGAGTAGCTTCTGGGGGCTTCCGAGCTTTTGCAAATGGCGGAATAGCTAATAGACCTACTTTAGGAATGGTGGGAGAAGGTAAGTATAACGAAGCAGTAGTTCCATTACCAGATGGAAAATCTATACCTGTTAAAGGAGCAGGAGATAACAATGTTACTGTAAACGTATCAGTAGATGCCCAGGGGCAATCTTCCGCGACAGAAGCTTCCGGAAATGGTGCCAAAGAGTTAGGATTTATGCTGTCTCAAGCAGTACAAGCAGAGTTAGTAGAACAACAAAGACCTGGAGGGCTGCTTAGCAGTTATTAATAAATATGGCTAATTTTAACACAGATGTAAATTTAATACCTGATAGAGGAGTATCCATAGATCAGGCACCTAGAATTTTAAGAGCTGCGTACGGTGACGGGTATGAACAGAGAGTTTCTGCAGGTATAAATAGTTTACCTGAAAGCTGGAATTTAACTTGGAACAATAAAACTCTAAATGAAGCAAATAAAATTGTTAAATTTTTGGAAGACCAAGGAGGCGTTACAGCATTTGATTGGTATCCCCCAGATAGTGATATAACCAGTACTACTACTAGTGCAGCCACTAATAAACTTGTAGATACTACTCAATACTTTACGAATCGGTACTTAAATACTATTGTTACTGATTCTGGGGCCGCTACAGCAACAGTTACAGCTGTAGATAGTGCAACTCAACTATCTTTAAGTAGTGATTTAATGTCGAGTGGAGAGGATTACACTATTTATCCTTATAAAAAATATAAGTGTGAAAAGTGGACGTCTACAACTCCTTTTTTAGGAGTTAAATCTGTAACTGCAATCTTTATTAAAGTATTTGAACCATAATGGCCGATAAGATTATAAGTGATGTAAATGGGTTTGAACCCGGAGAGTTAATTGACTTATTCGAGTTGGATATGTCAACAGGAGTTGCAGCGTCTACAGAGCCGGTCTTTAGGTGGCATGCTGGGTACAATGAAAATTTACAAGAAATAGTATGGCAGGGTAATAGATACTCTGCTTTTCCTATTGAGGCGGAGGGGTTTGAGTGGTCTGGAAAGGGAGCACTCCCCAGACCTACATTAACAGTAGCAAATATTACTTCATTATTATCAGGGGTTATTAGTAGTTACGATGATTTAGTTGGTTCAAAGGTAACTAGAAAAAGAACTTTTGCTAAATACTTAGATGCTTATTGCTACACAGGAGGTTCTCCTGTAGGAGGAGTATGTAGTGGGGAATCAGGAGGTACTCCTTACAGTTTAAGTAAGTCAGATTGTTTAGATGCAACTAAGAATGGTTCTGCAGGAACGTGGACAGTTTATACATCTTCTACTTGTGCATCCTCGAACAGTAACACAGGCATTTGGTATGCTAGTGCCAATGCAGACGACATGGCGTATTTCCCCGAAGAAATATGGTACGTAGATAGAAAGGCTTTAGAAACTAGAACTCACATAGAGTTTGAATTAACAGCAGCTCATGATGTACAGGGGGTCAAATTACCTGGAAGGACAGTAGTTGCGAATTTATGTCCTTGGAAATACAAAGGAGTAGAGTGTGGGTATTCGGGGTCAAACTATTTTGATATGGATAATAATAGCACTAATTCAGCAGGAGATGTGTGTGCAAAAAACTTTACGGCTTGTGAAAACAGGTTTCCGGAACCTCAAGAACTTCCATTTGGAGGTTTTCCAGGGGCTGGAATGAATATGGGGTAACCTCTATGGAAGATAAAACATTAGAGGAGTTTAGAAAGCATACTGAAGAAGAATATCCTAAAGAAGCCTGCGGATTTATAATAGTGACCTCTAGAGGTAGAGAGCAGTATTATAAAGCTAAAAATATTGCGGAAAATATTGAAGAGCATTTCATCATAGACCCTATTAGTTATGCTGATGCGGAAGACTCCGGGGAAATTATAGGAATATGTCATTCTCACCCTAATGAGGCTTCTGAACCTTCTGAAGCAGATAAAGTATCTTGCGAAACAACTAATAAACCTTGGCATATTTTAAGCTGGCCTTCAAATCATTTGTACAGTTGGACTCCCAATGGGTATGAAGCACCTCTTATTGGAAGAACTTTTTCGCACGGAGTTTTAGATTGTTATACACTAGTTAAAGATTATTACAAACGAGAATTAAATATAGAATTAGAAAATTATTTTCGTCAAGACGAGTGGTGGGAGAAAGGAGAGAATCTATATTTAGATAATTTTAAAGACCAAGGTTTTGTCCAGATAAAGGATGAAGATGCTTTGCAAAAATATGATGCATTTTTAATAAAATTAGTTTCATCTGTACCTAACCATGCTGCAATTTATATTGGAGGAGATATGATTATACACCATGTACATGGAAGGTTATCAAATAGACAACTTTACGGAGGGTATTGGAGAAAACATACCACTCATCATTTAAGACATAAATCGTTATGCTGAAAACAGTTACATTATATGGAGAACTAGCAGAAAGATACGGTAAGAATTGGAACTTAGATATCAATTCGCCTTCAGAAGCTGTAAGAGCTTTATGTGCTAACAATCCTACTTTTAAAGATTTTGTAGGGTCTTCTCAAGATAGAGGAGTAGGATATAAAATTAGCGTTGGCAAAACGTATATTGAAGAAGTCAACGAAATATATAGCCCTTCGGGGAAACAAGAGATAAAAATTATTCCTGTCGTACTTGGTGCTAAGAAAAAGGGAGTAGGAACAATTTTGCTAGGTATAGCTTTAATTGCGAGTGGTGGTTGGTTAGCTAGTGCAGCTACCCAAATGGCTGCGAGTGGTGCGCTTGGAGGAGCGGCTGCGGGTGCGGGAGCAGCTATAGGACCTTCGGGGTTAGCCGGACTTAATGCTGCGTCTGCAGTTGGTTCTATGGTGCAAGGGGTAGCTATGAAATTTGGAGCTGCTATGATACTAGGAGGTATAGGGCAATTATTAGCTCCTACTCCTCCAGCAGAAGTGAAAGATGATGAAAACTATGCATTTAATGGAGCAGCAAATACTGCTAGACAGGGAGTGCCTGTTCCTATTTGTTATGGGCAATTGATGGTTGGAGGGGCTGTAATAAGCTCGGGTATTACAAACGAGAACTACAGTCCGTAGGAATTAATATGAATCAAGAAGAGCACATTATAGGTTATGGCGGCGGCAAGGGAGGCGGTGGCGGTCAAGGCGGTCAAGAAGACCAGAATACGTTATTCTCTACAGCCAAAGGTAGAGTAGTAGACTTACTATCCGAAGGAGAGATTAGTGGACTTTTAAATGGTAAAAAATCCATCTTTTTAGACAGTACTCCTATACAAGCCAATTCTGGGACAGATAATTTTGAGGGTGTATCATACGCAACTAGAGTAGGTACTAATAACCAATCCCATATACCAGGCTTTGCAGGAACGGAAACTACTACATCCATAGATACTTTAGTAGAAAATGGGGCACCAATAGTTAGATCTTTTACTTCTAGTATAGCTGATGCAGTTAGAATTGGTATTTGGGTTCCAGCTCTAACAAATGCAGATAATGATGAAGGAGATATTCACGGTTCTTCAGTTAGTTTTAAAATAGAATTATCAAAGGATAACGGAACTAACTATACAACAGTGTTCAATTCTAGTATTAGTGGTAAGACTACTCAAAGATTTGATAAATCATATAGATTTGATATACCTTCAAGTTGGACATTTACTGCTATTACTATAAGAGTAACAAGACTAAGTGCTGATGAATCAAGTGCTAAAATTGTAAATACTATTTATTTTGGCTCATATACTATAATTGTCGATAATAAATTAACTTATCCAAACAGTGCTTTAGTAGGTATGCAATTTAATGCAGAACAATTTAGTAGTATACCTACTAGAGGGTACGAAATAAAAGGGGTAAAAATAAAAGTTCCTAGTAATTATACTGCATATGACCCAGGGCATTGTTCTATTGGAGGATATAGACGTAAAGATACTTGTACGGATGCGGGAGGAACTTGGACAGGAACTGCAGT
>Ga0208668_1000490_pt1 | contig 10740 bp, 19 predicted proteins | sample 18_taG_FD_184093 | JGI IMG/M metagenome (GOLD analysis project Ga0208668, IMG submission 184093) | Marine viral communities from the Subarctic Pacific Ocean - 18_ETSP_OMZAT15316 metaG (SPAdes) (version 2) | ecosystem: Environmental > Aquatic > Marine > Oceanic | place: Pacific Ocean | collected...
ACTGTCACCGGTGTCTTGGGGGGTGTCGCCTTTATTACATGCTGGGAGCAGCAAGAGGGGCAACAAAATTAATCTATTCATTTCGTTTCCTTTGTTTGTTGTTTGATATAGTAATCTTTTGTTAAGTGATGGCCCGCCAATGCCCCGTAGGTCAAAGCTGCCATCAAAAAACACATTTGTGAAATAATTTCCATGTTGTTCCTTGTTTTAATTGTTGAGCAAGTCGATAAGTTCAGTCTTCTTAAGAGTTGAATAACCCTTAAATCCACGTTCCTTAGCAAGAGTCTTCAGTTGAGGAACCGTTAAACTTCCAAAGTCTGTGGTACCATTGGTGGAGGTGTCAATTTCTACCATCTCGATGTCAAAGCTCAACTCTTCGCCCGCTAGTGGATGATTCATATCTAACAAGACTTCCTGTGCTTCTTCTTCGAGAGCATGAATTTTGGCCAAAAATGGGCCGCGGGGGCCATTGCCTTGGACGGTGCCACCGAGAATAAACTCAAAATCCGGTCCAAATGCTGCCATAGGAACCGGCTGAATTGCTTCTTCGATGCGGTCGCCATATGCTTCTGCTGGGGAGAGAGTGAAAGATTTAGTTTCTCCTTCGCTCATACCCACTACTGCGCTATCAAATCCTCTGAGCATGTTACCAGAACCGACTTCAAAAGCCAAAGGCTCTTCGCGGTTATGAGAACTATCAAATTCTGTGCCGTCTGCTAATGTTCCGACATAATGTACTTTTACGTTGTTTCCAACTTCTACTGTTTTCATGATTTTTCCTTTTGTTGATGAAAATGGTGGAGACGGCGGGAGTCGAACCCGCGTCCACGATAGCTCCAAAGTCAAGTCATTTACAAGTTTGTTTGATTTACTATCACAAATCAACAAAGATAGGCGGCTTTAATCTAACGCTTACCGTCCTGTTGCGCTAGATGGTTTTGATTTTTACAAGTTATCTCTTGTTTTGCTCAAATTGGATAGAAGGTTTTGAGCAACCTCCCGATTAAGCCGCTAAGCGGATTTCTTCGAATGCAACGTTATTGTTGGCAATTGTGTTTTTATAACATGTTTTAAGTCTTTGTTATCGTTGACTACTTGCACTATTCTTTTTTCTTACCCTGTCGAAGCCGTTTCGTCCCCTTTGTTTTGTGTACTATGACACCTACCGGTGTGTGGTTTTCACCATCTAACCAAATAAGTATCTCGTTCTTCTTTTTTTCTCTCTTTGAAAATTTAAAATCTATTTCTTTTTCGGCTCTTTTGATTGCCGCATCTTCAGTTTTGTGCTGACTAACCAAGTCGCCTTCAATATAATGTCCGTTGTATTTATAAAGTTTCCACATCGTTAAAAAAAGTTGTTACTTTGTATTTCTTAATCGCTTTCTTAAAATCACTGTAGGTTAAACCTAAGAATCTTGCCGCATCTTTTTTGGAATTTGTGGTCGAGATTGCAAACTTTAGTAAAGCCTCTTTTATAATATAACCTGATTTTCTCCAGATGTCAAATCCATATGGCCTATTATTTATATGATTAGCTGATAATTCTAATTTAATAGCTATTAGATCTTCTAAAGTTAAACTATTAATAGAAACTAATAAACTATCATTCAGAAGGTTTTTCGCTTTCAATGCTAGTATAACGCTCTTATTTTTGGTTGTCAAGTTCTTTTTTGAACTTTTTATCATTTTATTCTCTGCCGCGGATTCTTCGCTGCAGTCGGGACATCTTTTTGACATCCCCAGAAGCGCCGCCCTGATCCACAGTTCGTTGAAAATCAGTCCTTTCGCCGCCTGGATCATATCCGGCAGACGCTTCGGGATCTTCGAATGGGTTTCGGGCAACTGTGCGCGTTGTTGTTGACGTAGATTGCTGGTGCATCTCGGACCAACTATGGGGTACCCCTTCGCTATTAATGCCTTCTTCAATAAAATCGTTCAATTCGGAATGTAGGTCTGTTTCATAAAGTATCTTAAATTTGCTTGCTAATTCATTAGAAGCTTCACATATTGTTTGATCTTCCAGACAAGCGGCCTCGGCAACGGCCTTCGCGTTTTCTAATATATCTCTGATATTGCTATCTGCCGACTCAGATAGTGTCATAAACATTTCTAATTCACTATCTCGGCCGGCCATGGCGCTTTGAAGCATTTCAACGGCATCTAATTGATCATTTAATGTTTCGTTGGCACTCGTTATCCACGTTGACGATTCCACTCCGTGAGATGTCTGGGTTATTATGTCTTCGACCTCCTGGACGTCCTCAATGCCTTCGGGAACAGCCTCAAGAATAGTTGCCATCATCTGACCAAATACTTCAGCACCGGCCATATCTTCATTTAATAACTCTTCTTTTGTCAATTGACCCGCACCCATAGCGCTAATGGGTCCAAGATCAGGGCGCTGTTTGGGAGCCACCGCTAGGGGAGCATTTGGGATCCCTTTCCAAAAAGCTTTTGCTCCTTTAATTCCTAATTTTCGGGTTGCGAATGCTGGTGCAAATGCTAGAGCCCCAACAAACAACCCGGATCCGGCCAATGATAACATCACAACACAAACACAAGCTACTAAAACACATACTTTAACAAGAGGGTGTGAATAAGCTTTCATTATACCTTTAAGGATGGATCCCACCCATCCAAAAACTTTTTTAATGCCGGCTCCAATTTTTGAAGTTATTTGTGTATATATTTTAACAATTGTCTTTTGATCCACACCGCCTTTTTTATGCGTGGCGTTAAGCATTCCTCTTTCGGCTTTTTTAACAAGTCCAAGCAATCCTTTAACTATTTGTATGATACCTCCAAAAGCTTTTGCTACATATTTCAATATTTTTGATTTTGCAAGTGCCTTTGCTTTTATGGCGGCCGCTGTTTTTAAAGGTGATTTAAGGGCGTCTAAAAGCCCTTCTTTCAAGAATTCGTTATATTCATAATCTAATGATTGGTTCCACTGATCAAATATTTGTTCCTCATTGATAAATTCATTTTCATAATCTTCGATCAAGGAATCCAGCAAGATTTCGGATGTGGGTGTTGGAGAATTGTTCTCAAATAAAAATAGTTTTAATTCGGCCTGATCATCGCAAGGTAAGACCTTTTGCGCCTCATCAGTGAATTTTCTCCAATTCTCCATAATTATTCCCATGGAATTGGGTTTGTTTAATGGTTTGGTCCTCATAGTTCTAGCTCTAATTCTTCTTCGCCACCGAGTTCCTCTTCGCCACCGAGTTCCTCTTCCCCACCGAGTTCCTCTTCTCCACCGAGTTCTTCTCCCGCGCCTGCTTCTTCTTCGCCGGCCTTAGCATCATCATATGCTTGATTTGTCGGCTCTTCCACCCCGGGCTCCAGTTCCTTTTCGAATTTATCGAAATAGAGCTTCAAGTTGGCGATTAAGTAATCATAAAATAATTCTTGGTCTTCTGGATTAGAAAGTAATTCATAAGCATCAATAACTGACGCTTGAACTTTCTTAAAGGCATTATATGCCACATTTCGTCCGGTTTCGTCTGCTCCTTCAACACCAAAGTCCTCACGCGGGTCTTCGGGCTCTTCTTCGTCGGCTTTTTCTGTATCTGTACGAATATCAATAAACTTTTCTTCGTCATCGCCTACTTTCACATCGATTTCGTTATCATCCTCTATATCAACATCAATTTCTTCGTCAAGTTGATCAGCTTCTGCTCCTTGTTCGCCGGCCTCATTATTTGCTTCAGCCGGAATAAGAGTATCAATCACTGCGTTAATGATATGCGCGCGGAATGAAGTACGTTGTTCCGGATTTGTAGTTAACAGCTTATAATCAGTCTGTAAAACGGGAATGATTTTCTTTAGCAAATCCTCTAAAACATTAATACCAGTAGATTTATTGGGAGTAGGTTCGTTATCTGGCGTGCTAGCTTCTCGTAAATATTGCATTTCTACTTCGATTAAATCACGTACAATACCTCGCAGGCGCTCTTCTTCTAATAATAAGCCTTTGTGTTCATTTGTTCTTTGTTGCTTGACAACTTCGATCAATTGTCTTATATTCTCTCTTAAGATTTGTTCTTGCGCTTCTTTCATCTTAAAATACCTCTTTCCATAACTAGTCTAATGACTTCATCAACCATAGATAAATCTATATTTTCTTTCTTGTCTTTCGACTTTTTCTTCTTTTTTGTGTCTCGCTTACCCGGAAAAGGGCCGGCGCCTATCGCAGCCATTCCTCCTCCCATGCTTGAAGTTTCTTCAAGCGCATTAGAGTCTTCCTGTGGCAAACCGAGAATTTTTAACAAGGTATCAATTTTATCTTTGGGGATATATTCGCTTAATTGTGTACGAGATTCTTTATTGTTGGGATCTTCCACGAGATCGGAAATTAATTCGCGCATATCAGTGGCACTAAAATTTTCCCCATCCGCTCGACCGTGTGCGGGCACGGCAAAATCCTCACCATATAAGAGATTCACTAGAGGCTCCCCATATTCATCTTTGTGAACATATTTAGGTGCGTCTTTCCATCGTTTCCAGTCATCACCTTTGCGACTGGCGCCCAAAATGACACTATCACCTCGTTGTAAGCCTAATGGGCTGCGATCCCCAATATATTCATAAGCAATTGTAACAGGAGATCTCATTTCTGAGGGCGCCACTTCAAAGTGTACGTTGGGTAGATCTACGATATCGGGGAATACCTGTTCCCATATATCGAGTGCATGTTTTTCATTAATGCTGGTGCCATCTCTGAGTTGCCGGTGTGCGGCCATGGGGGCGGATATGACCACATATACTTGATCAGCTTTAGGAACGCCATCGCCCGTCGCATATCTACGAATCATATCGGCATGACCAGCATGTGGAGGCTTAAATGCGCCTGGGACGATGGCGATTGTACGACCACCAGCGCCGGGGCCAACAGGATCTGCATCTTCGTTGTCTACTAGTTCTACATCCGCAACGTCTTCTTCTGCTTCCACAATAATTCCAGCGCTATAGCGTAAAACTGTGTTATAAATCATCTCTTGGGCAAAATCTTGCTGAACGATTTCAATAATGGGGATCCCGGAGAGAATATCGTTATAAACGAGAGTTGGCGGCTTTTGATACTTGTGCTTGGCTTCTTTTATTTCTCTCAACCAATTATTAAGGGTTTTGGTGATTTCGCGATCTTTTGAGACTTTAACAGTGAAATTTTGGAAAAGACCTTCGGTAACACTAGGATGATCGCCGTGAGTCGATGCAAGACCTTGAACAATAAAATCGCCGGTCAATTTAACCAAAAAATCTTCCAATCCTCTTAATACTACACCTTCATGAGTGCTTAGGGGCCCCGCCTCACTTGTAAGCGCGTCTTTTACTGCTTGTCCCAAAACACGCGTTGCATGATAAAATACGCCGCCATTAATAGCATCCTTAATATCATTGGGATCTTCTAAATATTCACTTAAAGATTCTCCCTGCTCCTGTGCGCTATTGAGTACGGCCAAATAAACATCCTTACTCAGTGCGTTGGCTACTTTTCTCTTTCTATTTTTCTTTTCATTGGCGCTTATGGTTACTTTTCTCTCTTGAGGGTGTTCTACTCTTTGTAACCATTGTCGTAAAGTTCCCGTTTGCATGTCGTTGGGGGAAAAACGGATGGATACTGGTGTTTCTAGAGTTTTTTCTAAATCAACAAACTCCATTTCCGGATCAAATTCAACGGACACATCACCATAAACTTCAAAACCCTGCGTGGCAGCAATCGGCCTAACTTTTTCTATAAGACTTTGTAAAGCTTTATGATTATAGGGAATTTCAATGCCGCCGGCTTTAATGGGCTTGCCATCGGCGCCCATGGGCCGCGGCTGCCCGGGCCGATCCATGGAAGTTCCAGCGCGTATTCGCCATGGTTGGGCCTTCTTTTCATAAAATTGATTGATGCCATGGATAGCTAAGATATTTTTATCATATTCTTGCACATTAGACTTACCTTCTCCGGCAGATCTGATATATTCGGTATTAAAATACTTGGTTGGATCATCCCACAATCCGAGCGTTTTTAGTTCCGGTTCAATTTCGGGGAGGGCTATATTAAATATATCTAATAGTATTTTGATGGCATGTGGCATGCCATGTGTTGCTCCCCATTTTTCCAAGGCGCCTGCAGCATCTAAGCCTATAACCGAAGAAATATCACTAGTCCCGCGATCCATGCGAAACTCTTTTTTACCATCCTCGGTTGTAATAAGCTTAAAACTAGTATTTATGCCATCCCATTTTACACTACCTTCAATTTCGCCCGCATGCAAACGCAATGCTGCCGTATTGATGTAATCGATAAGATCTTGACCATTTTTAACTTCGTCAACATCAAAAGGGTGGGCCATGTGCCCTGGAGTACCCATTAGGAGCCCTCGTTAAGGCTCTCTTCTAGAATATTAAGCCTTTCTTCTAAAACTTGGAGTTCATTTTGCATTCTCCGAGCAGATTTGCGCACTTCACGCAAATGATTATTAGCGAGTTTCAAGCGCCGTTCTTCTGTCATGGATTTTGGTTTAATATTGGAGATGATTTCTTGGAGACCCTGAAGATAGGTAAAGATATTCCTTTCGTCTAGGCTTTCTCCTAAAATAAACCGATTCCAATCTTTATTCAAAGACATTGTTCTCCCTCTCCCTCGTTATTTGGCTTTCTTAATGCTTTTTTTCTTAACTGCTTTCGGTGCCTTTTTAGGAGCAGCCTCCACAACTGGCTTCTTAACTGCTTTCGGTGCCTTTTTAGGAGCAGCCTCCACAACTGGCGTTTCTGTGCTGGTGTTATTGTCTGTTCCTGATACAACTGTAGCAGCCGCCGCAGCCGCTGCGTTTCTTCGTGCTCTAAGCAGCTTTTTCCATTTTTTACCCATTTTTCTTTGTCTCCCTCAATTGTTTGATAATACGATTGACAATTTCTCGAACTTGAGCGTGGCTTTCTTCCATTGGTCGCCGGCGTGCATCAGGCTCCATGCCTTCACGGTCGCGGCCTCGGGCCCGGCGCTCTTCAAGATCCTCATGCTCTTCATCTTCGCCTTCCAGCGACTTTTCGGCCTTTTCCTCGCCTTCTTCGGCGGCGCTTTCGATCCCGGTGGGATCTCCGGCTTCTGTAAGGCGGTCGACCTTAAATCCGAAACCCCAGGCCTCGGATAAGAGAGTGGTCAGTTCTCCATTCTTCCAATCTTTTGTAGACATCTTTTTATCTCCTTTTTGTAGATGTTCATAGTAAATAGTCTCTTTTAGGCTGTCTTCCCAATCTCTAAAAACTATTGACGCTTGATATGCTTGAATTTCCATATTTCGCATGTGTGTATTGTTCTGCGCATAGCCTTGTTCGCCCATTCCTTGAGATTCGGCCTTATCGAAGTCTCCATTGCACTTTTGAGTGTGATGCATCAATTCGTGGGCCAATGAACGCAAAATATCCTTCGGATGACGACCTGAGACGTAAATTGTGATGGATTCCGCTTGTGGATCGTAAAAACCGGTCTTTCCAAGCGGATTTGCTCCATTTTCGGCGTCTTGACGCAAAAAGAGCTTCGGGGGGCGGTTGAAGCCCATTTGTTCTTGCGCAAAGGGCATAAACTGTTGAATTAGCTGTTTTAAGTCATCCATTGTCCAAAAATACCTTTTTTTGCTCTTCAGAGTACCAAATATACTCTAAATAGTTCCCAAAAGGGTCTTTTACATAAACTCCGATGGTTCCGTCGCGATGTTTAACGATTTCTCCCTTTTCGAGTGGCAAATCGGCCATATTTTCGACTAAAACCGCAAAATGAGCGTAAGGATAGTGTTTTTTGTCGATTAAAGCGATATTTGTGTTTTCTAACTTGATTCTAATGTATTTTTCGTCCCTAAAAGTAACTTTTGCGGCTAATTTGTCGCAATACCACTCTTCGGACTTCTTTAAATCATCTACTAGCACTGCAATATGGTCAATAGTGCGACTCATTGATCTTTGGCTTCATTTCCGCGCGATATCAACTTTAAACTAGGCGTAAAAAACTCCATTTCGGCCGCGACAGTCGTTAATGGGGTTACAATTGATACCGAGACCATGCGGGCCCCCTTAATTTCATTTTTTATCTCCGTTATGAGGCCATAATGGGGTTGCCAATCAGCGATTTCCTCATTCCAGGTGGACCATTCAACAATATCCCCTACTTGCAAATCTGTAGCGCTAATTTCGCCAAATGATGGCTGCTCATCCATTATAAACTACCACCCACGAGCAAATTCCCTTTTTAAGGAGCGAATTCATTTTATTATAAGCCTCAACTCTCTTAACAAAAGGGCCGTCCGATATTAATTCTTCCTTATCGATATCAAATTTATATAAAATATAAAGTGTTTTACCCTTCATTGCAGGATCCGCTGCTAGATATGCTTTTTTCTTGCTCTGTGTTTGGTGCATCTTGCTTATAAATAGGACTTTTTTCAACTATTGAGCCTGAAAATTGCAAATCGGGTTCTATTGCTTTTTTATCTAAATCTAATAAGGTGGTTTTTCGGCGCCCTTTAGTAATATTAATAACTTCGATGACTCCGCAGATGTCATAGTTCTTACTTTTTCTTTTTTTCTTACTCATTGGGACGCGTACTAACTAAAATTAAAGACAATAAAGTAATAGTGGTGAACTCAAAACCCCAAACTCCATAAAATATCCAACTTCCCACTACGGCGAGAAGACCCAGCCAAAATTTATTAAATTCAAATAACATTAATTAAATCCAATTTCTTCAATCTCATCTTTATCTATTACAAACACAATTCCATCCGAGGAAAACGCCAAACAATCGGGATCGCTTTCTTCTCCCATATCTAAGACGTATATTTTACTATTGCGAGGGATTCTAACCATGGTTTTAGTCGTCGGTTGATAACACCAAATAATGCCCTTTCCTTTTATAGCATGATAAGGTACTAATTCTCCGTCTTTTTCGGTAATCGTACCGCTTATCTGTTTTATAAGCGCTTTAAACTTTTTCTCGTTTATATAATCCCACGACATGCCCTAAATAGCTACATAAACTTAGTTAAAGCTAATACCGCAGCCATTACAAACTGTACCCCAGCGAAAATAGTGACCGCTTTTGTCTTGAAGGTCTTTAAATCTTCAATTTCTTGTAGTGCACTTTGTAGCTGTGATGGCGATGCTATATCATCAATTTTTTCTTTCCACTCTTTAAGGTCTTGTACTCTATCCTCTTTCGCTTTTAACTCTGTTAGCTGGCTTTTAACGTCTTGAAGCTCTGCGCGCAACCCTTCAATGCCGTTAGAAAGGGTTTCTAACTGTTGTAAAACTAAACGTGAATATTGATCCCAACTAGATTCTTCCGACATCAGACTGTTTCCTTCCGCGCTTTCTTAATTAGTTTAAAGTCCGAGTTCCTGCAGTGTTGACAATGTTTTTTCTATGCCTGAATCTCGATGTAAAATAGCGGTACCGCCATGTTCTTCCCAAGGAATGGTGTTTTTTGTCCAATCATCGATCAAAATACTATTTTTATTGGCCCAGTTATATTTCTCTCTCGACATAAAAACTTTTTGCGGTGGTGGATTTAAATTCTCATCAATCCAAGCTTGCTTTCCAATCTCGGACCCATATCCCATGGGAGTGGTAAGAATATTGGGATTGTAGGGAGCAATCGCAGCCCATAATTCAGGACCATTGGGCATCCATGGCAAATTCTCCCAAAATTCTGCGTTGTGTTCTAATTCTTTGTACATATAATTTCTGACCGCTTTATTTGACCTAATGTCTTCTTTGTCTATATAATCGCGCCCAAGCTCTTCCCCTAACTCGGAAGCCTTTCCGCTTTTTATGTCGCTTGTGATGTGTTCTACGGCTCCCAATTCAAAGTCTACAAGCACACCATCCATGTCACAGTAAATCTCGTATTCTTGTTCTTCTTCTTTTAAGAATCTTCGCCAATTTTCAAGTAGGAGTTTCATTTATCTGCTCCACACCACATTACCTTCAAGGTCTTCGATTCTTAAAGGATAAATAACTTTTTCACCGTTATATTTGATGGCAGAAGCTTGAGAAAGAAATTGCTTTTCAAATTGTTGAAACATTCCCGGGTCGATCTCGGCTAATTTGTTGGCAATTTTTGACAAACTAGTGGCTTTATGGGTATCTGTGCCGGTTCCTGAAGCTAAATACTGTAATCTAATTGTGCCAGATTTGTCAGCAGGTACTTGAAATTGATGCGGAGGGTTGATTAAAGATCGTTCCCTTCGCGCCGCCATTCCGAATACTTCCATGTTCTTGAAGAAATATTGTAAATTATCGATCATAAATGCAGCGAAGCCTTCAACATAAACCTCATAATCAATATCAAAAGTTTCTGGAGTGACCGGCTCATCGCTAACGATAATATATACAATAGGAGGATCGTCTGGACATGGGACTTCCTTTTGTTTTCCGCTGAGTATGTGATCACTGCCATGGTCAATCGCCTGTTTAAGGCTTGTCCAAAAATAGAATCCTTCACCTTGACCATGTCCTTTTGCTCTGCTGACATCAATTCCTTTAGCGAACGATTCTGGCGGAAAACAAGTTGCGTGGTATAAAAGTATACCTTCACCTTCTTGCTCTTCTTTCAGATACTCTCGCCAATTTTCAAGTAGGAGTTTCATCTAAAATCTCTCTCCACCACAAATAGCCCAACATCAACTATAACTAGCTGATTTGTGTGGGCGCGTGTCATGACATTTCCAGCATGTAAATCACGGGCCCTCCAG
>Ga0208668_1000495_pt1 | contig 10682 bp, 10 predicted proteins | sample 18_taG_FD_184093 | JGI IMG/M metagenome (GOLD analysis project Ga0208668, IMG submission 184093) | Marine viral communities from the Subarctic Pacific Ocean - 18_ETSP_OMZAT15316 metaG (SPAdes) (version 2) | ecosystem: Environmental > Aquatic > Marine > Oceanic | place: Pacific Ocean | collected...
GTTGACTTTACAAAAGATTCTGAGTACATAAGATTATTTGAAGACGATGAGGTTCCTGAGAAATTCATGGAATCCGTATATAAACAAGAGTTAGGGCCTAATTTTGAAAAAATGGAAGATGGGGTAGCTACAGGTGAGGTACGATTACCACCATTAGGAGCTAAGGCACCATTTGACGATAGCCCATGGCCGAATAAAAAGGAGTAATATATGCCGGTACCAATAATAGGAGCTGGATTTACAGCTGCACAAACAGCAGGAAGAGGATTAGCTGCATATTTGGCAAAAAAGAAATTACAGAAGGAGTTAGCTTTAAAAGCAGCATTGGCAGGTGGAAGAGGGGCTGCAATAAATGCTTCATCATCTTTAGATACGGCTGCAACATATGGAGCTAGACTTGGAGCAGGTGGTCTTATAGGTGCTTTAGTTTACGATCAACTCAAAGAAAAAAATAAAGATAATAAAGATGTAACCATAGAAGATATAAACAACGCTTGGCAAGGACTACCGAACGCTAAAAATCTAAACAAGATAGATAATTTCCAAAGTAGCGAGCAACAGTCTCTTCCTTTTGCCACAGATAAAGGGTTACAAATAGACCCGAATACTGGATTAAGGGCTGGAACAGGTGGATATGGCATAACTCAAGATCAAAGAGACATGATAAATTACTTTTCAAAGATTGATAGTATGAATTTGACCCACCAAGCAAAAGAAATGTTAAAAGAGGATTATCTTAGAAAGAGAACTGGTGCAGCAGTCACTGAAGAAGAAGATTATAATCTTGAGAAAGAATTGCGTAAGGAAACGGGTACAGCATATACTGGGGGTGAGTTAGATACCTTTATGGGTCTGCTAAGAAGAAGAAAAAGCCCAAGAGGTGAAATAGATTTTGATTCACTTTTCCGATAATGGCAGTCTTAGGGTTGGCAGAAACCCATAAAAACATGAGTCAAGTCGATAAGCTTTATAATTCATTTGTGCATGCAGAGACTGGACATCTAGAAGGTGATAATAAATTTATAAGAACTGAAGATAGTACAGCAGATGGTGGAAGTTCCGCATATGGGCCTGCTCAGATGACTGGTATTTTAGTTCGAGATATGTTAGACCGAGGAGTAGTTCCTGACCATTTGAAGGATTATGCAAATAGATTTTTAGACCAATCTGATTTGTTTCTTAAGTATGGTAATGAAAAAGGATTAAAAGGGTATGATTCAAAATATGATTATTCAGGCAGTGGTCATCTAACAAGTCTTGAGGATCAAAAAAATTATGAAGAATTAGCTAAGGCGATATTATCATATAAATGGAAAAATGCACAAGAGAAATCTACTGAGAGGAAACCAATGGGTTTTGCTGCTGCAGCTGCAGGGGAAGACCCAATAAATACAATAATTCGTGATTGGAGATTTGGACCTAATAGTAAAAAGGGGAGAATTGATAACATAGACTACTGGCGTAGGTTTAAAAAGGATTACTATAAAAAATGACCACTCCTCCGACTTACTCCGCTGGTAGTAAAGGTCAGGAAACCAGCACCTATTTGGAGGGGATATGGAATTAGATGAACAGTCTTATAAGTTGAAACTACTTAAAGAATTAGAAATAAAGAAAGAGTTGGAGAAACGTAAAAGAATAGAAAGAAACAGAGACAACTTTAAAAGTTTTGCAAAAGACCAACTTAAGATAATAACTAAAGACGCTTCTAAGGGGTATGTTGAATTTGAATTTAATGACTGTCAGGATAAAATACACGAAGCCATCGAAAAACAAAGAAAAGATAAAGGGCGAGTAAGAGCTTTAGTATTAAAAGCTAGACAGCAAGGGATTTCTACTTATACTGCAGGTAGAGTATTCTGGAAAACATATTATACCCCACATACGAGATCAGTTGTAATTGCACATGATAGTGCAACATCAGATGCTTTATTTACTATGTCTAAACAGTTTATAGATAGAATGTCTAATGATTTTAAACCTAGTTTAATTAGATCAAATGCGAAAGAGGTTAAGTTCTCACATAATGATTCTGGATTTAGACTTTACACAGCAGGGTCTCCAGAGGCAGGAAGGGGGACTACGCCCACGATACTACATTGCTCTGAGTGTTCTTTTTGGCAGAGTGATGAGAAAATTCTAGCTGGATTATTTCAGGGAGTATCATCTTCTGACGGTACAGAGATAATTCTGGAATCTACAGCTAATGGTGCTACTGGTGCTTTTTATAGAATGTGGAAAGCAGCTGAAAGGGGTGAGAACGATTATATACCTATATTCTTACCTTGGTTCATGACACCAGAGTATACTATGGATCCCCCTGAAAATTTTCAGAGAACCATAGAAGAAGGGGAATTATCTGAAACATATGACCTTACTGATGGTCAGTTGTGGTGGCGTAGAATGAAGATAGGTGAAGGGGGAGAATCTAAATTTCAACAAGAGTATCCTTCTACAGCTGAAGAGGCTTTTGTAGTATCGGGTAAAAATGTATTCAATATAGATAAATTAAATAAACTTCAAACTAAAGGACCAGATTCCCGAAGGGAGTTTGATTCATCTATGTCTACATGGGAAGACCATAGAGAAGGAAACTTATCTATATGGAAATCCCCCGGATTTGATGAAAAATTTATTATTGGTGCCGATGTGGCACTAGGGGTTGGACAAGATTATTCAGCAGCAATTGTTCTGAATACAGACAGAGAGGTAGTTGCTGTTTATAGAGATAACCATGTTGATCCAGCTATATTTGGTAGAGATTTGTTTTATTTAGGAAGATATTATAATAATGCTCTTCTTGCTGTAGAGTCTAACTCTATGGGTGTATCTACTCTACAGAAACTTAAAGAGATGAAATATGTCAATTTATATTATCAAACTCAAATTGCTAATTTAACAGACGAGGATGGTATAAGGTTGGGTTTTAGAACTACAAGTGCTTCTAAACCAGCTATAGTATCTAACTTAAAAAATTGGATAGACAGTGATGACATTGCTGTATGGTCTTCTGAGGTAGTGGAAGAGTTGAAAGATTATGTATCAGACGATAAGGGTAAAACTTCTGCATCTAGAGGGGGTACAGATGATACGGTGATGGCTCTTGCAATTGCTGCGGAAGTTTATAGAACACACCTACATAGACTTGCTACAGACAGGGTCGGGTTTGATAGTGTGTTTATTCCTGAAAGACAAACTAATTGGATTTAATTATGGCTAAGAAAAACAAAAAAGTAACTGATGAAGAAATCACTAGTATTATTAATGATTCTATTCAGCAAGCAGTAGGTAGTTTCACGTCTGGTTCTGAGTTGCAAGAGCAAAGAGAAACAGCTATAAACTATTATACACAGCAAGCTAAGGGAAATCTATATCCACAGGGAGTGTCTAAAGTAGTAACTTCGGATACTATGGAAATTGTAGATTCCTATTTAGCTGTTATATCTGAACTGATGTTATCTAATGGTAAGATTGCAAAGTTCAATCCATCAGACCCTAGTCAGACAGTAGCGGCAGGTCTTGCCTCTGAGTTGACGAACCATTGTATCTTTAGTAAAAACAATGGATGGGTAGACCTTAATACTTGGATTAAAGCAGCTTTGCTGTTTAAGAATGCAATTATAAGATGGAGGTGGGAGGAAATAGAAGAGACCAAAGTGGAGGAGTATGAGAATATAAGTGTACTTGAAGTAGACGCTCTCTTATTAGAGGGTGATGTAGAGATAGTGGAGATGAGAGCTGGAGAGGGTTTTGACCCAGATTCTAGAAATGCTGAAGGGTTTTATGAATATGTTTCTATAAGAAGAGAAGTTGATAAGTCCAGAGTATCTCTTGAGAATATACCACCTGAATCTTTTATGATTAACAGGGGTGCCACAGATATCCCAAGTGCATCATTTATCGGTGTACAGACAGAGATGTCATTATCTGACCTGAGAGAAATGGGTTTTGATGTCGCTGATGATATTGGTGAAGGTACCGAAGCTAGTAGTTTTAATCAAGACTACGAGTCGTCTGTAAGACAGTCGATTAATGAGATACAACAGAATTATGCTGATGATTCCTTGGGAATTGCTAATAGGGAAGTCGTTGTCACAGAGTCTTGGATTAAAATTGATAGAGACGGTGACGGTGTAGCTGAATTGAAGAGATTTATAACGGTTGGGGAGGAAATATTGCTAGAAGAGTATGCAGATTCCATACCTCTAGCATCTTTGAATCCAATTGAAATACCATATTCTTTTTATGGAATGTCAATAGCAGATGCAACTAAGAGTGCAACTGAGATTAAGACAACTATAACTAGAGGTATGATCGAAAATGTTTATCTGTCCAATTATGGCAGAACATTGGCTGATCCCAATACAGTAGACTTTAGAGCTCTACAGAGTCCAGAACCACATCAGATTATCCCAACTAATGGGTCTCCGATGTCTTCTGTGCACACTCTAGTCCCAGCTCAATTAGCACCGTCTACTTTTTCTCTGCTAGAGTTCATGAATACCGAAAAAGAGATGGCTACTGGTATGACCAGAGCGGCTCAAGGGATTAACGAAAAGTTATTTGATTCTGGAAACTCTGCTGGTAAGATTGCAATGGTAGAGCAAGCGGCACAAAAACGCATAGCGTATGTTGCACGCAGGTTTGCTGAAACTGGATTTAAAGATCTATGTAGAGGTGTGTACGACCTAATACTGGATAATTCAGAATCGATATTAAAAGATTATAGTTATTATAATATAACACCTGAATCTTTAGTGCCATTAGAGAATCTTACAGTTGACATTGATGTTGGGGCCAATAGTTCTGCCAACACTCAAGAAAATATGATGATGATGGCTACACAAGTGATGCCTATGTTATATCAAGCTAAGGAATCTAAAGGAATTATAAATCCAAAAGCTCCATTTACGATAGCAAGACAATTGCTAGAGTCTATGGGTATTGACAACTGGGTAGACTTTCTTGTTGACCCCGATACTCCACAAGGGCAACAACAGGCTCAAGCTGCAATGCAAGAGGCCCAACAAGAGCAAGAACAAGTCGGTAAAGAAGAGCAAATGGAGCAACAGAAAATACTCCTTACTCTTCAGAAACAAATGGCGGATATTCAGAAGAAACAGGCCGATATGGAATTAGATAGAGAGAAGTTCGAGTACCAGAAAACTAAAGATGCTGCTGAAATGCAGATGGAACTTGCGCTTGGAGAGCCAACTAAAATTGGTTAGATTTAATAGGAGGATAGAATGGATGCAGTTGAACTAGGACAGCACGCAAAACTTATTATAGAAAATAAGGCTTTTGATGAGATGTTTAATATAGTTCGGGTTAACTACCAAAATATGTGGGCAAGTACAAAACCACAGGAAGGGGAACTACGAGAAAGATTGTATAATACAATAGTAGGTCTCACTGATGTTAAGAAACAAATAGAGTCTGTCGCCACTTTAGGTGACAATGTTGCGTTTAATAAGGAAAAGGAGGAATCCAGTGACAAGTGAAGAAAGAAGTATACTAGAAAAGGACCTTGAAATCTACAAGATACAAGAGGATAATATAATGAGAGACATTAGACCTTCCCGTGGAGGTTTCATGGTTAGACAACTAGTAGAACAACTAAATGCCCTACAAATGGTTATTGACCGTTTAGAGGGGAAACTTAAAACAGCTAAGGTTACGACCAAGGCTAAGAAATAAAAAAAATTAATCTTGGAGGATTGATAAAATGCCAAAAGAAACTACCCAACCGGATGTGAACGAAGGTTTATCTGAAGATGAAATGTTAGGTGCCCTTGCGGATGGCTTTTTCGAGGAAGAAGACCTACCCCAGCAAGACGTGGATGACACAGAGGAAACTACAGAGGAAAGTGACGATGCCGAAGTAGACGAGACTGAAAAACTAGAGGGAGATGAGCAGGAAGAAGAAGCAGAAGAATCAGAGGATGATGGTGAAGACCTACCTGAGACCGATTCAGAGGATACCGAGGAATTAGATTTAGATTATATAGTACCTGTCAAAATTGACGGGGAAGAATCTGAAGTCTCTATGAAGGAATTAATCCGTGGCTATCAGACAGCAGCTCACGCCAATAAAAAGTCCATAGATGCAAGTCAACAGCTAAAAGTAGCTCAAGCACTAGCACAGGAAACAACTGCCCTTAAAGAGCAAAATGCTAAACTCCTTAGCATTGCCGTAGATGCTGACGAAAGACAGCTAGCGGCATATGACAGGAAGATTCAACAGCTAATTGCCGAAGATGAAATGTACGAATTGCCTAAATGGCAAGAAGCACGCAGAGTCAAGGCAAAAGAGATTGCAGATTCTAAGTCTGAAGCTTCTAATCTTGAAAGACAAGCAATAGAAGAACAAGAAAATACTTATAATGCCAATCTACAAGCTTATAAAGAACAAGCAGTGGAGAAACTAAATAGTACATTACCGGGATGGGAAAACACCTATGATGATGTTGTCAACTGGGCTGTAAGAGACCTAGGACTTCCCGATTTTGCTGATGTAGTTGATCCTGATGTAATCGCACTAATGTATGATTACAAAACTCTTAAGGACGGTAAAAAATCTGCCGTTAATAAACGTAAGAAAGCTCCTGTTAAAAGTGTCAAGGCTACCAAATCTGTTAACAAAAAAGCAAAGGTGAAAGAAAAAGCTGATAAACTTCGAGAGAAGGTACTAAAAGGTGGAGCTACCGAAAATCAACAGGATGAATTTCTGGGGACTATGGTAGATACCATGTTGCAGTAATACTTTTTCTTTTCTAATTTAATATTTTGAAAATGGAGAAATTGTAATATGGCAATTTTTAAATCCGAGGATACGAAAGGTAAAAGAGAAGACCTCGCATCCTTTATATCGATGATAACGAGGGACGAAACTCCCTTTTTATCATCTATTGGTTCTAAGAAGGCAACTTCTGTGTTCCATGAGTGGCAAACTGATGAACTAACAGCACCAGCAGCAAATGCTAAAGCTGAAGGTCTCGATTACTCTGCCGCAGATACCCCAGTATCAACAACTAGGTTAGGAAACTATTCTCAAATCCTTGTCAAAGAGATTAAGATCTCAAAGACTTTGGATTCAGTTTCTAAAGCAGGCCGTAATTCTGAATTTGCTTATCAAATGAAGAAGAAAGGTACTGAGTTAAAACGTGACCTAGAGCATGCTCTAATTGGTACTAGACAAATCACTACCGGTTCAGGAGTGGCTGATGCAGTTCCTGATAATACTGGTCGTCAGCTTGGTGGAGTCCAATCTTGGATTCCTAAGGACCACAACTGGGATGCCTCCGCAGGTACTCCAGCGTTCCAAGCTGCAGCCGGTGGCGATGGTGCAACTGCTCACACAGCAGGTACAGCTGGTACTCACGTACTAGCTCTATCAGATGTTGATGAAGTAATGCAGAAAGTTTACGAAGAAGGTGGAAAGGCAACAGTACTAATGATGTCTCCAAGCAATAAGCGTTCTTTCTCATCTCTAGCCCAAGCAGCTACTAATGTTAGACGTAATATTGACGAACTAGGTTCACTTAGACAATCTGTTGAACTTTACGAGTCAGACTTCGGTATAGTAAAAGTAATTCCTAACTACATTCAGGGTCTAGCCAGTGGCTTAGATATTTCTGTTGGAGTTGGTGGTGCTACTGACGTGATAGTCTATGACCCATCTTGGTGGGCTATGGCTACTTTGCGTGCTCTTCATACTACAGATGTAGGTCAGAAAGGTGACTCTACAGTAGGTATGATAGTTGAAGAAACTACGCTTGAGTGTCGCAATCCGTCTGGAAATGGATTAATTTCTGGACTAGGGGTATTAGTTGCCTAATTAATTAGGACCTAAATACCATTTAGGGGGTCCTCTATGGATCCCCTTTTTTTTATTCAAGTGGGGAAATGATGGAATTTATCAAATATAACTATGGACTTAATCGTGGATATAAAGCTGAACAGGATGTAAGCGATTATCTAGATTATGCAAAAAAATCTAGGGCTATAAGCAGAGATACATTCACTGATAATAAAACAAATTATCGTAGTTTAGCAATAGTTCCTGATATAGTTTCCGTAGATATATTTAATAAATTTGGAATAGATATTCACTCGCCCGATAATGATAAAGAACTGCTATCTAAGGTAGCAAATATAATAAAAACACACTATCCTAACTTATTGACGAGTAATATAGTTAGTAGTGTAATTAGGAGATAATATGGCATCAATACAAGACCAAGTTACTTTGAGAACTGGTGTAGCCGATTGGTTGAATAGATCAGATTTGACAGATGCTCAAATAGATGATTTTATATCTATAGGTGAGGCGAGGATATATGATGAGTTAAGAGTGCCAACTTTAGAGACTTTAAACGGTTTCTCAGTTGTAGCTGCAAATTCAAGTATAACAATCCCATCAGGATTTCTGGAAGTTATAGAATTAAAATATGTTCAAAGCGGAACTTGTTCTGTAGCACCATCAACTAATACAACTCGTGCTTTATGTGAAGCTGCTTCAGGAACTTGGACAGACTCTGACAAAGATGATGATATTGTACTAAGAAGAATAGATTCTAGAGCATTTAACAATAATAAAGTTAAAAATGCTTATACTAGAGAGTTGGGTAATTTCCTTTTAACTGATAAAAATGGAGAACAAAGTGCTGCAGGAGAATATACTTTAAAATTCTATAAAGCAGATGATGTTATAGGCACTTACTCGTCTACAGCTACGGCTGCAACTGCTCTTGTAGCAGGTAAATATTATACAATTGCCACTGTAGGTACTACAAATTTTAATGCATATACAGACGGAGCTACACATGCTAATACGGCTGGTGTTATATTTAAAGCAAGTGGTGCTGGCGCTGGAACTGGAACAGCATATATAGAAACCATACCTTGGATTTTAGGAACAGAATTTGAAACTATTCTCTATGCTGCATGCGAAGTAGGCTCTTCTTTCTTAGGAGATATAGAGATGGGACAAAAATTTAATGATTTAGCATCAAGGAAGATTATGTCATTAAACGAAAAAGAGAAGAGAGCGGACTTAAAGGGTGGTATATTTACTCATCATTTTAGTTCATCTGCAATTTAGGAGAGATTATGCCAAGAAATACATTTTATGATGGTGATGAAGGTACTGTAGTTACCATTGATACTTCAGCAGTAGAAGCAGCAGCTTCCGCAACTGCTGCAGCTGCCAGTGCTGCTACGGCTTCCACTAAAGCAACTGCTACTGCAGCTGATGCGGTTGATACTGCAGCAGACTTAGTTGCAACTAATCAAGATACTATTGATACAGCAGCTGATGTGGTATTAGCAGAAGCAGATAAAGTACAAACAGGATTAGATAGAATTGCTACTGCAGCCGATAAGGTTGCCACTAATGCTGATGTAGTTCTCACAGCAGCAGATGTAGTATCAGCAGAAGCTGATAGAGTTGCAGCTGCAGCAAGTGCTAGTACAGCTACTACTCAAGCTACTAATGCAGCAACAAGTGCAACAAGTGCATCTGCCTCTAAGACTGCAGCAGAGACTGCAGAGACTAACGCTGAAACAGCAGAGACTAACGCAGAGACAGCTGAGACTAACGCAGAGACTGCGGAGACAGGAGCGGTTACAGCTCGAACTGCAGCAGAGACAGCTCAAACAGCAGCAGAGACAGCTCAAACAGCAGCTGAAACTGCAGAGACAAATGCTGAAACAGCTGAGACTAACGCAGAGACAGCTGAGACTAACGCAGAGACAGCTGAGACTAATGCTAGTGGTTCAGCTACAGCTGCAGCATCAAGCTCAACTGCAGCAGCTTCTAGTGCTACATCAGCAGCTTCTAGTGCTACAACAGCAACTACTAAAGCTACTAGTGCTACTGCTTCAGCTACTAGTGCTACTGCTTCAGCTAGTACAGCGACTACTCAGGCTAGTACAGCAACCACTCAAGCGGGTATAGCGACTACTAAAGCAACTGCTACTGCAGCTGATGCGGTTGATACTGCAGCGGATTTAGTTGCAACTAATCAAGATACTATTGATACTGCAGCTGATGCTGTATCTACTGCAGCAGACCTAGTTGCAACTAACCAAGATACTATTGATACTGCAGCCGATGCTGTATCTACTGCAGCTGATGCGGTATCTACTGCTTCAGATAGAACTGCAATTGAAACATTATACGATACATTTGATGATAGATACCTTGGCACTAAAACATCAGACCCCACATTAGACAATGACGGTAATGCGTTACTAATTGGAGCTGTGTATTTTAATAGTACAGTTGATAATACAAGATTTTACAATGGCTCAGCTTGGGAGGACCCAGAGGCTACAGCTACTTCAGGTGCGAATACTGCAACTACACAAGCCGGTATAGCAACTACTAAGGCTGGTGAAGCCTCTACTTCAGCTACCAGTGCTGCGAGTTCAGCAACAAGTGCTACTGCTTCAGCTACTACAGCTACAACTAAGGCTGCAACAGCTACTACTCAAGCAACTGCAGCAGCAGGGTCCGCAACCAATGCTGCGACAGCCCGAACAGCTGCAGAGACAGCCCAAACGGCTGCTGAGACTGCAGAGACTAATGCTGAAACCGCAGAAACTAATGCTGAAACAGCAGAAACTAATGCTGAAACAGCACAGGCTGCTGCTGAGACTGCTCAGACCGCTGCTGAGAC
>Ga0208668_1000497_pt1 | contig 10666 bp, 14 predicted proteins | sample 18_taG_FD_184093 | JGI IMG/M metagenome (GOLD analysis project Ga0208668, IMG submission 184093) | Marine viral communities from the Subarctic Pacific Ocean - 18_ETSP_OMZAT15316 metaG (SPAdes) (version 2) | ecosystem: Environmental > Aquatic > Marine > Oceanic | place: Pacific Ocean | collected...
TAATGGTAATAATTCCCCTAGGTCTATTAAGTATTTTATATAAGCATTAAATATTTCAAATTGACCAAAACTAGCTACACCTGTTATAACAAGAGATTTACCCAACTTAATTGGTTTACTTAAATGTTTTGTTTCAGATGTACTTGCCATCTCTTTTAAATTTTGTTTAGCATATTCTGTGGCAAAATAAATATCTGCTGGTGACCATTTATTTAAATCATTAGGTAATATTGGTTTTATTCCTACTCTAGTACTATCATTATTTCTTTTTTCTGCTTTCTTTTTTGCTGACTTAAATATTGTAGTTATGGAATTCATAACATCTCTATCACCTCTTGTATAAAATAAATCTAAACCTTTTGATTTTATTGCTTTTGCTATTTTTGGTCCTGCAAATTTCTTAATTGTGTCATAAATTTTGTTAGCAATATGTACTGAAGAATGATACCAAGAGTTATCTCCTTTTAATAAAGTATCTACATCTCTAAACATAACACCAGGTGCATCCAATTTAGCAGTATTAAATATCTCTTTTAATTCTTTTTCAATTGCTTTTGTTTTGAAGTCTTTATATGAATAAGGAATAGGCTCACCTGTTTTATTGACAGGAAACTTCTCTCCTCGTTTATCCACTACTGCACAAAATAGTGCTTGAGCGGTTTCTGTTGCTTTGGGTGAATCAGCCATACATATATTTATGTATGTCTATCTACGACCTCTTGTAGTTGGAGGGTGATTATATGATGATTTGCCGTTATCTAATAACTGTTCTTTTGATTCTCTTATATCAAAGAATGTAGGGAATCCAAATACACCAAATGTCTTATGTTGGTTTTGAAACTTAACAAGTTTTTTAACGTCTTCTTCAAAAAATGACTCTTTTAATACTAACTTACTTGGCATTTCTACAGCACGCCATAAAATCTTATTCTTTACTTTAACCATTTCTGTTTTATAATAGATGGATGGTTTTCTTTTTCTTGCAGGTTTGTTCATCTTTTTAATCATACTTTAAAATCTGAAAATTTATCATAAGCAGATTCAGTTGGTTGTGGACCTGATGGTTTTTCTATCTTCTCTTTTGATTCCTGATTACTATCTACAATCTGTTGTGCTGTTTGTTCTACATCATACAATCTCATTTTAGCTCTATCAACACCTATGATAAATGCTCTATTGATTGCAGGATCATTGTATCTATTTTTTAATTGTTTAACTTTCATCTGATTAAGTTCTTCTAATTCTTCATTTGATATAAGAGCAAACATAAAATCTGCTGTTGCAGGAAGACCAAAACTTTCTGAAGTATCCTCTAAACCCACATCACTGGACATATAACCAGTTCTTGTTGTTTGTGTAGCAGATACAATTGGTACATTATAAACTACAGCCAATCCTCTTAATTCTTCAGCGATTGCTTTAACATAAAAATATGATGATATATTACCACCTTTAAATCTACTACTTGAACATATATTTAGATAATCAATAAAAATTATATCTGGTTTAAAAGATTTCTTTAATGCAAGTTCATCAAGTAAATTTTTGAAATGTCCTGTGTGAGCAGCTGCTGTAGGATATTCTTTAATAATTAATTGACCTTGTACTCTATTTTGTAATTTGTTAACCTTACTGTCATATATTGATTTAGGCATATCATAAAGGTCATCAATTGTTACATCTAATAAATTTGCGTCAATTCTTTCAGCAATTCTTTCTTCAGCCATTTCTAAAGTTATATACAATACATTCCTGCCTTGACTTATCATAGACGCAGCTAAATGGCACATAAACAAAGATTTACCAACACCTGTTCCTGCTAATGCAACGTTCAAAGTTTTTGGTGGTAAACCACCTTTTGTAATTCTATTAAAATAACTTAAATCAAATTTAACTCTTTCTTCTACTTTGTGGTAATATTCAAATCGTTCCTCTGAATTGTTTAAATAATCGTGTCCAATATGTTGGTCAAATGAAACAGCAAGAGCGTCTGATAATATATTTGGTATTGCTTCTGGTGTATGTTTCTTATCTTTACCATCTATAATCTTAATACCTTTTAATACAGCATTATAAACAGCACGGTCTTTACACCACTTTTCAGTTGTATCTAACAACCATTTTTGTTCAACTTCCTCTTGTTGTAAAGTATTTAACAGTGAGTTTATATTTTTAAACTCATCTTCGGTAAGTGATTTAAGGTTTGATAATTCTATTGATATGGCTTCTTTTGATGGAAGATTATTATACTTAATAACAAAGCCATTTATGATATTAAATAATACAACTTCATTCCTATCTTGAAAAAATTCTTCTTTAATAAAAGGCAAAGCCTTTCTTGTAAATTCTTCGTTATATATTAAATTGGATAAAAGTGTTTTTTCAAATTGATTAGACATAATGAAGATAAGTTCCTACAAGATACTTTGGTTGATTTTTTGGTTTCTCACCTGTATGTTGGTAAGTCCACAATGGGGGAAACATAAGAGCCTTACCAGCTTCTGGTCTAACTCTAATATTATAATCTGTAAATGTTGTATCGCCTCCATCATTTTTATTTAAATATAAAAATATAACTAAAAATCTCCTAGCACTATTGTAATCTGTAACATCAACGTGTTCTCTAAACTCATCTTTATCATTATCTTCGTATTTCTTAAATCTTATCTGTTCAAAGCCAAACTTTTCTGGCCATTGTTTTATAGAATCTATTTTAACATCTTTTCGGTATTTGTCAACAAGTGATCTACACTTCTCAAATAATAATGTGGCATACTCTTGCCAATCCTTGTGTAAATTTAAGTTGATTTCTGTAAAGTGTCTATGATTATCTAAATCTGTTTTAACCCATTGTGAGGAAGAGTCTTCAAACTTATCTATTAAATGCTGACAGTTTTCTTTTGTCAAAACATTATGATAAGTTCTTATATACTTATTTGTTAAATCTGATTGTTCCATTTTCTAATTGTTTTTCTACTACCTCAATTAATATATCACCAATGTAGTTTCTAAATCCTTCAGTAGTTGTATCAATGTTATTAGGATTCTTCTTTATATCATAATCAAATTTCATTGGCAACTCACCTTTAGTATTTTCTTCACTAGCAAACTTTACGTGTCCATAAGTGTATATGATCCCGCTGTATTCTCCTTCTACAATTTTTATGCAGCTGAAGTCATCCACATCTCTTTGAGCAAAGACATATCTATTCTGTGCCATAAAGGAATTCTTTTTTGGCTGCCTTGTCAATTTGAGCGAGAATATCTTTAGTAAAGAATTTATCAGGTTCATTATTGATAGTTTTAGCATACTGTTTACTTCCGTCAGGTAGTTCAACCCTTGTTGATACTGATTTAAATATATCATATTTGATTGCTAAATCTAACAACCCATAGTGTTTATCTAAACCTTTATCATAGGTTAATCTTACATCAATCATAGCATTTTCTTTTGTAAGCCTTGATTTATAATTTTTACAATGTATCACATTTCCAATAACTTGTTTTCCATCTTTTTCTTTTCTTTTAGATAGATAAACAATATTTGAAGCAGCATATTTTAATCCACTTCCACCACCCATTTCTTTTTGTGGGAACATTGAACCTATAACATCATAGGTATGGTTAGTCATTATCATTGGTACTTTTGCTTTACCTAACTTTAATGTTAAAACTCTAAATGCAGCCTTGACAATTTGTGACCTTGTCATATCTCTGGTTTCTTTTCCTTCGGCTGTGTCTGTCATTTCTTTTGTAGTTGATAGCATTCCTAAACTATCTAATACAAACATAATTGGTTTTCTTTTTGATTCTTCTTGCTCTATATACTTGTCAATCACTTTGATTGATTGATGTCTAAATTCTTGTACAGTTGCAACTGGTACTATGACCATTCTTTTACTATCAATACCACGAGCTTCAACTAAATCTCTTGTTAAGGCACTTTCTGATTCAAAATATATTACACCTGCCTCTTTATTCTTATCTAAAAATGATTTTACAATACCTAAAGCAAAAAAAGTTTTACCTGTTGCAGCTTCTCCTGCGATTGCAGTGATTTTGTTTGATGGCAATCCACCAAAAATTGAACCTGAAAGTAGAGCATTAAAGGTATATGAACCAGTGTCAATATAACTAGATACATCTCCTGCTTCAACGCCTTCACTTACTAGTGTAGCGTATTCATTACCTGTTTCTTTAATTATTTCTTTTAGGTAGTCCTTCATATTCTAACATCTCCTTATCATTGTAACTTATAATATAATATTTAATATTATTATTATAACAAAATTCTCTAACAAAGTCAAGCTCTTTAGGTAAAAAATTATGTGATACATAATTATTATATCTCTTATATATCGTTATCCTCATATCCTTTTGCCCTTAACATAACTGGTCTTCCTTTATATTTTGGCAATTTAACTGTATTATCAGGTTCACCTTCCCATTCGAATCGTAACTTTTCATCTTGTGGTACCCAACCAGGTTTAGGTTGTTCTAAATCTTCTTCTTTTATATTCACCCATATGTCTTCAAACATAGTGATAGGATCTATTGGTCCCATTGGTGTAAAGGCGTGGCCTCTTACTTTATTTAATCTGAATTTTAAAAGTTCTTTATTATACTCTTTTAATCTTTGATAATCCCAGTAAGCCTTAAGGTCTAGGTATGATTCTTTTGATATAGCCATGTACATATTTATTCTTTCACCATACACTTTCTTTGGCACATTGATGGTGCTGTATCATAATTACCATCGCTAATACTTTCAGGTAATGTTTTTGTAAACCATTTACTATTTAAAATAGTCTTTAATGTTTTATTTTTTACATTGTGATCCTCTATATTGTCCAAATACTCTTTCATAATAGGATGTTCTTTTGCCTTAAAGGAGTTTCTCTCAAAGTGTATTTTTAAATAACAACATCTGAAAACTTGTCCATCAGGTTGCACAATACATTTCCCATCTCTTTTCCATTGACAAATTATTTTCTTCATCTAGTCTTCCTAAAATACCATCTCCATATAGCAGACCTTGTCATTGAAACAACTGTAAATATTAAAGCAATCTGAAAATTCTCAAATATTGTAACCCTTAAACCAAATAATGGAAATATTAATAACTGTATTAATACAGCAAGGAAAAATCCACTACCAACATCTAATATACTTTCTTTAATATCTCTTTTATTCATTCGTTCCTGCTCGCCATGCTGACTCTGGTCTCTCTAAAAATTCTCTTTCACCATCTTCATTGGTAAAATAAAATCTATCAATATTTTTTGCATTAGGAAAATAAGTATTGACAGTAAATCTATCTGATGGATAAGATACGTGGTAATGAGAACCATTATTTAAGCATAATTTTTTTATATCATTTCTATGTTTTTCATTATGTTTAAATAATACTGTTTGAGATAGTGGTATGGCTTTTGTTTGTGATAATGCTCTCAATGCAGCCAATGATTTTTTCAATGATGTTCCTCTTCTATACTTCTGGTGCATTTGCTCATCAATGCCATCTACATCTATAACCATTGACAATCTTCTACCACAATAATTGCCAAGGTTTAAATAAAATTCTTCTTTACGAATACTACCATTTGTTGTTATAATAATTTTTGCTTTTGAGTTATCAATAATATAATGACATATTCTTCCTATATCTTTTGCCATTAAAGAGTCTCCCCAAAGACCACAGAAACTATAATTTTCTATATCATCTAAACTTTCTTTTGGAAACATTTTTTGAAAATCTGCAAGTGACCAAGTTGTTAATGGTAAATATTCTTTAGTTTTTAAATTATTTACAATATCTGTTCTTTGACATTGTGGACATCTAGCATTACATAAATTTGTAATTGCTAAATCAACTGTGTGAGTCTTCATTTTTTAAATACTTCCAACTGATAGGGAAATGGTCTTTAATATTCCCTGAAATTTCCTTTGCAACCTCTCTTGTTTCTGATTGAGCATTATCGTGGTCTCTTAAATTACATACTCTAGCAAAAGCATATAAAGTGCCTGACCATATCCACTCGGTCATCATACATTGAGGCAATACTATTCTTGCCATCTCTGGAGCAATACCTTCCTCTAACATATCATCATAAGTTTCTGTTGCAATGTTTATTAACTTCATAATATCATAAGGTACTTCTTCATCACTTGAACCTTGTTTAATACTTTCTTCTGGTCTCTTTCTCCACATAAATGGTATCATAAATTCTGGTTTATGATCTACGTATCTTCTACTCACTTCGTTCCACGCTAGACCCACTTGATGTTTTACTAACTGTCTTGCTACAAAGACAGGTGCTTTAATTCTAAATGATAATGAGGCGTGAGCAAATGGTGACCAATGATTATGTTTAGCTAAATATTTTATTAACTTCTCATCTTTTTCTTCCCACGCAAATTTTCTTTTATTGAAAGAAACTCTAGCAGCATTTACTACTGATAGGTCACTTCCCATTTTATTAATTAATTCAACTTCCATTAAAATAACGTTGCCCTTCTGCTGTGCCTAAAATAATCTAATTTTTCCTGAAAATTTGATTGAAAATGATTAGGATTTTGTTTTTCTACTTGTGAAAAACACCATATGTTTTCAATGTAGATACGATTCATAAACTCTAATTTTTCTTCTGCACTCTCAAATAGTTTATCTGATTTAGGTCTTTGCATAATTCTCATTCCTATTTGACCTACAAAGTTATCTTTTAAACTACCAACTAATTCATCACAACTATAATATCTTTTACCTTTTATTGTAGGGTCCATTATGTTAATAAATGTATGTTTGGATCTCTCAAAAGTTTTTTGTGATACAGGTAAATAAAAATCATCACGCCATTTTAAATATTCATCAAATTTTTTCCAAGATTGATTTTCTTCTTTTTCACCACCCTCATTATATCTTTCAGTAGAAAAATAAGGTGGACTTGTAAAAGCACAATCTATATTATCAATTTGTTCCCAAGGTAAATCTTCAGCACCGCAATTATATATTGTTACCTTTTTAGGTGTAGATAGAAAACTGTTATATGTTTCTATTTGTTTAAAATATTGTTTGTAAGTATTTGGATTAGGATCACAACCAATATATTCTTCAGCGTCTGAAGCAAAGAAACCTGCAAGTCTATCACCCCAACCACAACTTGTATCTAATACTTTTTTAGCATTTGTCATTTGATATATTGCTTTTGCTACATTAGGTTTAAATTGTGTTGCAATATAAGTCTGTAATCTAAAAGCAGATACATAACTCTTATCATCTAATCTGCCACCTCTTAATTCTTCTTTACCTTCTACTAAAACAGGTTTCATACCATTAATACCACGCCACATAGGACCTAAACATCTCCATATATCTTTCGCTGTACCATTATACCATACATCTAATGGTGATTTAAAACTATAACTTGAACAGTTTAATCTTAAATGTTGATGAAAATAATTTGATGCATCATTATGAATAGATGGTGCGTCTATAATACCAAGTCCATATTTTTTAAAATTATATTTGTAATCGTCATATTTTTCTTTTACATTTCTATCTATTTGTTCTAGTGGTTTAACATATTCCCATACATCTTGTTTTTGTAAACCTTTAAATGCTTGACGCATTGCTTCAAATGAAATCTCCTTTAGAGGAAACTTTGGTCTATTGTCTGCAATATACTGTGCCAAATCTTCTCTAAATTTTTCTTTACCTATATCATTCGTAATACGCTCAAACGTACTTTGATCCATTATAGGTAATTTATTTTCATCTGCATATTTACTTAACATCTTCATCATTCCATTTCAATAATAACCATACCACAAAGGCATATATTATTATAACATACAAAATTGATATTGTCAATTCTAACATAATAAGGGTTTACCTACTCTTTTTTTTATATCTTTTAGATATTTTTCTGTCTTTTCTATTAAATAATATTTTCTACCTTCTAAAATCGCAGCCTCACCAGTTGTACCTGTACCAGCAAAGGGGTCTAATACAATGCCATCTTTGGGTGTAATTAATCTAACAAGGTATTTCACCAACTCTAAAGGTTTAACTGTTGGATGTCCACTATCTCCCTTTTCCTTTTTACTTGCTTTAGCACAATAAAAATATCTTGCCCAATCATCTTCCAAACCATCATGTATTATATTAGCTGGCCATCTACCATTTTTTGTTCTTTCTTTAATTTCTTCAGCACCAATTTTTCTTATTTTAAAAGTATCTGTACCCATATAACCTTTAGAACCATCTGAACCTGTTTTATGCCAACCACTTCTATCATTTTCATCTGCATATGGTATACGGCATTCATCTATATTTAAATGTTTGTTAACACCTTTTCTTGCCATTACTATTGGCTCGTGGCCAGGTTTTAATAAATTTTTTCCTTTAGGAAAACCAGTACCATATATCCAATTAATCATATCAAATATTTCAAAGCCTGCGTCTTCAATTGCAACTGCCATTCTATGGTAATTTCTTGTAGCTGCAAATGCTAATACAACCGATTTAGGTTTTAAAACTCTATAGACCTGTTGCCAAAATTCTTTTTGGAAAGCAATATCACCGCCGTCCCATTCTTCTCCCATAAAACCTGTTGATGGTCTTTGAAAAGAACCATCTTTACCATATTTGGCCTGTGGTCCATTTTTAAATCTTTTTACAATAGAAGCTAAATGATATGGTGGGTCGGTCACACAAGAATCAAATATATTATCATCTAAAGATTTTAGATGTTCCATACTATCGGCATTTACAATTATATTATCCAAAGAATGCCTCCAAATTTGCTTGTGGTTCTGACTTCCAACCTATTGCGTCAAGAATAAATCTCATAGGGTCAGTAAAAGTTTTTTCAAATTGTGTTTCATAATCAATATAATCTTGTAGTTTAAATTCAGGTGGTAATGAAGTTATATAACTTATCACATCAAACTTAAATGGATTTGCCGGCACCAATTTAATAAACTTAATCTTATCACCTTCTTGTATAAAAGGATATTTGTTTTTTAAACCTAATTTTTGTATCTGATAATTGTATATCAAGGCACCTTTCACATGGATTGGTGTACCTTTGATAAAGATATTACTATGGTCACGGTACTTCTTAACATTATTACAACTTCTAGGAAAAGCAATAGCTTCTGCTGGCAATTTCATAAATTCTTTTCTAAACTCTGCAACCAATTTATGTAAATCAGTTTGTTCTTTGGACATAATTACTTCAATCGCCTCTTTAATCTTAACACGACAAACTTGTGGTGTAGAAGATTTTACTGCTTCAATACCCATAAGTTTTAATTTTGGTTGTGCTAATCTAACACCTTCATCATCTAATACATTTAACATATATCTTTTCTTGGCAACCCATATGCCCTTATCAGCAATAACTTCTCGTTTCATTACCATAGCATTCTTAAATGCATTGGAATAATCACCAAGTTCATCAAAACATTCTGCAATAAATGGTTCTAATTTATTTTCACACACCTTATCTAAAAAATTTAAAATTTGTTCGTTGGATTTACCTTTACAAGTATGTTCTACAAGGTCCTTAAATCTTACATAAATTGAATCTGTATCAGACGCAACAATATAATCCGTCTTTTCTGTATTTAAAATACTGTTTAAATAATCATTAACCTTTCTTTCTATAAACCTAATAATAAATTGTCCTGCTGTTGTAATACCAGCAGCCTGTCTTACATCATAATATCTAAAGTATTGATTGCCAACTGCACCATAAGCCGAATTCAAAGCAATCTTCCTTGCCCATTGAATATTATTACACCTAGAAATTTCTTTTTTAAGTTCAGGAGTTTTAGTCTTCTGATATTGTTTTTTGGCCTTAAGCATTCTTTTCTTGAAAACAATACGGTCCTTGTACATACTCTCCATCATTTCAGGTAAGAAGCCTTGACTATCTCTCTTGAACATTGCACCATTTGGTGTAAGGCAAGCGTCCTGTGTCTTTAGGAAGTCTAATCCAACCTTCTTTTTTAACATTTTATTAACACTAACACTTTCAGGTGATGTACCAATAAGTTTTTCAGGTGATATATTATACTGTATAATGATATGTGGATATAGTGAGTTAATATCAAATGAAACAATCCAATCATGCATTCCTAAAGCGGGGTCTTTAACATAAGCACCTTCATACTTGGTATCCTTTTGATGTTCTTCACGAGGTGGTACACAAATATTCTTTTTCATTAAATGATTTGCAATCAAGGTATCCCAAACTCTAACTTGTGAAAATATGTCATCATAGTTTACTTTGGATTCATATGCAACGGTCAAAGATAGGTCAATTAAACCTAACTTATCTTCCAATGAGTCAACAATTTCCACATCTTGAATATTATAATCTACAAATTTTTGGAAATCTTGTTCGTAAAATTCTTTAAATGTTTCATAAGGATTTGGATGTTTACCATGACCAAGTTCTAATTCTCCAATGAAATCTAATCTATAACTTTCTTGTCTTGTTGGAATAAACCATCTATACAAATCAAGGTAATCTAACATACAAATACCAAGGAGTTTATAATAAGTTTGTGGTCTACCTCTTACAACTATTTCTGACTTGTCAATTAAACTCCAAGGTGACATTCTGCTGGCAATCTTATCACCAACCAAAAATTTTAT
>Ga0208668_1000504_pt1 | contig 10604 bp, 14 predicted proteins | sample 18_taG_FD_184093 | JGI IMG/M metagenome (GOLD analysis project Ga0208668, IMG submission 184093) | Marine viral communities from the Subarctic Pacific Ocean - 18_ETSP_OMZAT15316 metaG (SPAdes) (version 2) | ecosystem: Environmental > Aquatic > Marine > Oceanic | place: Pacific Ocean | collected...
CAAGTCGTGTGGGTCCTTCGTTTCTATGAATTTTTACATTCGAATCTTTCTCTGCAATCTCTTGCATCCATTCCCAAGTCCCATCGTCAGAAAAGTCATCTGCCATACATATCTCGTGTATATACCCCAAATTCTTCCGTATTGAGGTGTAGGCCCACTTTAAATATTTTAGGTTGTTACGACTTGGGGTAATTAAACTTATAGGTTTCATTTCAATACACCTTCCATATACTTTAAAAATACAGTTTCATGATAATGTTTAGTATAATTTTCTATTGATTTTCTTGAACACTCTTTATAAAAATCTTCATCATTCTTCAATCTATTGGCTAATTGTTTGGCCCTTTCTATATTATACAACTCTACTGATAAATCAGGTTGACATAACCGTTGTGGATCTGATTCTTCATAACCAATACACGGTATACCTAAAAACGCTGAATTTAAACAAAATGTACCAGCAGTTATGGCCGGCATTAAATGAACTGCATATTTATACTCACTCAATTTATAAATCCAATCAGTAAATTCTATATGTGGTATTATAGATAATCTTGGTAACTGGTCATGAAAATCAGTATTCCTCATCCTGGGCATATCAATTTTATTCTTATATACATCAGCCACCAAATAAGAATCAAATCCACCATACCAATCCGAACAATTACCACCAATCATAGTTTTGTTTTGTTTTTCCGTTTTACGAGCATCTAACAAGTAATCTTCAATCATCAATGTTGGGATCGTATGAACTGGAGTGTTTGGTGCAACTCCTCTATAATATTTATAATCTGTAACATTCTCACTCAATATACCATCAACACTATTCAGAATATTCACATGAGTAACTTGATGTGGTAATTTCATAGTTTGATGAATCCAAGAAGTTGATTCTTGCATAAACCAAACCTTTTTACCAAGTAGTCTAGTTGTTTCTACTATATCAAAGGTCAATAGAAATTCTCTCAATTGTAATGTCTTACTTATCAATAACACAACATGATCATAATCAGTATCACCTTGATAATTTTGAATTTGAGTTATTGGAAGATGGTCTGATTGTAAAGCACACATCTGAGCAAATTCAGTTCTCATGTGTCTATAATCACGTGGTACTTTATCTGTATGTCCTAACTCACTTAGGAACAGTATTTTCATATAACTCCTTGTATGCCCTCTCCATAAAATATGCAGAATTTCTATCTAATTGATTAGTCGGTATGGCATTAAAATGATATACCCATGCCTGTTCATATAAGTTCTGTAATGAATCTCCCCACCATGATTGTCCAAAGTTCAATAAATTTTTACTCGACATATGATGTAAATTATATGTTTGTGGTAATAATTTTAAATCAATACCTTTCATCTGAACCAAGTAATTTATTGGTGTCTGGTCAGTGCTCAATCCTGACTTTTGTTTTTCTCTTAATATATCTTGATTGGTAAAATAAAAATCTAAAACCTCATCAAAAAACTCTTTATGTTTTTCATTCACTATTTGAAATCCACCATTGAAATATAACCCTCGTTCTACTCTATAACTATCAAACAAATCTCTGTAATGTCGTAAACTTCTGCCAGTCCATTCCCAACATCCATTATCTAATACTGCAGTATATTTGTGTTCCGTCATTTCAAAAAAGTTTGGTGTATCAGGATGAATAATTGTATCACAATCAACCATTAAAACTTGGTCATACTCTATATTATTTGATTCAAGAATTTTGAATAAATGATACCTTTGCCAAGGTATAGTCATTTCATCCCAATCATATAATGCCTCGTCCCATACTAAGACATCACAATCATTTTTATCTGCCCAATATTTCCAAGATTTTATACTATACTTATAAGAATGATGTCTACCCCTACCAGCGTCGATAGCAGGTATAAATATTATATTCTTCATTTACTTCCTTTGTGTGGATTTGTATCACGAGTAAAATATTTATTATTCCGTGAATCTCCATCCATATAACTAAACTTTAACTTGTTTTTCCAAGCTACATAATTAAAACTCAACTGGTCTCTCTTACTACCATATTTAATTTCCGTCCACCAATCTTCCATTGTTTCTATACAATCTTTTTCATTGTGTCGTCTTAATATAACCATACCAGTAATTAAACCATTATGTGGTGGATAACCTTCTTTCTGATATCTCTCCATTTGTGTTCTCATGATTGTAGGATTATCTTTATAATTCTTATTCGGGTCATCATTACCGAGTTGTATAATTGCATTATATTCATCATAGATACAATTTCTTGGATCCATTTGATTCTGTGAATGATCAAAGAATGCAACATTTGAATCATTCAAATATTTATCAATCAAATCATCAAAATTAAATCTTCCAACTACATACATATTACCATCTATAAAAATACTATATTCATAATCTTTCAAATATCTATGTGGTAAAACTTTAAATTTTTTAGCGTTTCTCGTATTGTCTGTATATAATGATAAACTATTTTCTTCACTAAAACATTTCCAATCCCAACCACTTGGTAATTTTGATTTTACTACATCATCATACCCACCGAATATTGAGGTATATAGAATCTTACTCATATCTTACACCAACGGCCAAACTCGTGGCGTATTCATTAGAATATTTAGTTTCCCAAGGCATATTACCACAGGGCTCGACAAAGAATTTTAATCCCTTTTGTTGTAGTTGTTGAACACCAATGAAAGGACCCGTACAAACTACATTTGATGAATTAGGCCACAGTGGTTTACAATCAGGAAAATAATCGTGTAACAATACTATACCACTTGGATTCAATATATTCAAAGCTTCAGGCACTTCTTTCATAACAACATCATAATCATGATTCCCATCTAAAAATACTAAATCATATTTTTCTTTCGTGTTTTTCATAAACTCTACCGAATCACCCTTAACAAATTCAACCTTATCTTCTAATCCAATAAGTTCAAGACATTGTTTTGGTGTATATTTAGATTTAAAAACAGAAAAATTTTTCCCATTAAAATCATGAGGAACATCTATATCGGTATGGTTTGTTTCAATATCATTAACATCTCTAACATCAACTGTGGTAATTTTAGCATTTGGATTATCTTTAGTGGCAAGTGCCAAATGTGTTGTTGAACATCCAAGATGAGTTCCCACTTCGAGTATATTATTTATTTGAAATCCTCTTGTTAAATAATATATCACCCTTTGGTCACCAGGATTTACACCACCAGTAAACTCAGGCAATTCCATTGATTCCCTCAATTCTTTTATACTTTCCCAATCCTTATCCGTGTCCTCTAAAGTCCAAACAGACTTTAACAATTCACTTAACTGACTCATATTACAAATCCATCAAATATTTTACTTTGTTTTCTCTTACCAATTCATCAATCACCTTCTCATCAAATGACCAATTGTGCTTACTATTCATTGGTTCACACCTGGAATTTACTCCATCACCCCAATAATGTTTAGTTTTACCACAATCGAAATTGTGTATATAAATTTCATCATACTTTTCTAAAAAATAATGAATTGAAATCAATCCAGTTGCAGGTTTGTACCAGTTGGCTTCCATTACTTCATTCCACTTTAAAAAAAGATATTTAGAAATTTCACAAGTATCACCAACACGTAAATCTTTCCATCTTTGAACTTTATTTTGCAAAGTTTGAATCTCCCCTCGATTTCCCTGGTACTCTGGAATATATGTTAACATTAACATATACTCTAAATCTTTACTTTGTTCACGCTTTTGTTTATAAACAGTTGATATACTACAATCTGGACCATCATAACTTATCCTTGCCTTTCCAAGACAAATGGCTCTGTTCAATACCCATATATTTGTTTTAGTTCCAAGATATTTTTCGTAACCCTTTATTTCATATCTGTTCATTCTAATTACCAAGTCGAAATCATTATCGATTTGTTGGCCAAATTCCTTCGACTTATCAATTGCAGAATTGCCTATTAATATTACTTTCATTAACCAACTCCCTTCCAAGTTGCCCCATCTAAAGTATAATGATGTTTTACTACAAAATCAGGACTATACAAAATATTATATCCACTTTCTATTTGGTTTGAAGCCCAATATCTATCTTCTTTCCCACTCAATCTCTCATCAAATGGATATTTTTTCAAATGTTCACTCTTGAATATGGAAAATGCGTTATGAAGAAAGTATCTATTCTCTTGGTTACAGAAATAATTTACTTTTTCTTCCTCTCCAAAATTAGACCAAAGATATCTTGGTGTTACTTTCTTACCATCCCATATTGGAATTTGTTTTCCCCAAATTGAACCAAGATTATCGGGCCAATCTTCTATACCTGCCCATTTAATAATCTCACAATGTGCAGATATAACTAATATCATTTCGTTATCACATTTTTCTACACCCACGTTAAGAGCACGGCCTGGTGAATATGAATTCTTATCAACAGTAAGATGTTCAATATTTAAATAATCAAATGTATGTGATATCCTAATAGAGTTATCAGATGATTCGTTATCAATTAATATAACTTGTACGTCATCTCCCAAAAAATCAACAACTGATTGAATACAATGACCTATATATCTTTCTTCGTTTCTATTTCTAATTATAACTGAATATTTCATTAAACCTTTCCTAAAATAATTAATCCATCTTTATGTACATAAGAATTGGACTCATCAAGATTCTTATATTTAACTTCAAACATACTACTAATTTCCTCTATATTTAAATAGTCAATCAATCCATGAAAACCATTACAAATATCTGTTCCATACTTTTGGTTAGATGATAAAAATGCCTGAGTTATTACAATATTTCCATTGAGTTTTAATGACGAGAAACAATTTCCAAATACATTAGAAAATGAATCTAACACATACCACAATAATTGATTTAATATAATTAAATCAAATTTCTCTTCTACTATAAAATTCTCATTTTTGATATCACCGTGTTTAAATTTAAGGTTTGGAAAGTTATCTGTTGCCCTTGATACTGCAACTTTACTTACATCCATTCCTACTACATCACAACCTAAAGAATTTTGTATAATCTCGGTAACATAACCTAATCCACTCCCAATGTCAAGAATCGATTTAGGATTTATATTTGTAAGTTGAGTTATTAATCTATCTCGACTAAATTTATAATAATGTTTTATTGGTTCATCTGTTTGACAAGATTGATACCAAGGATCATCTACATTTTTATACAACGAATCAAAGTCTCCAACATATTCTAACTTACCATCTATTTCTTTAAATACAAAGTCATTATTCATACTCTAAACTCACTTCACAAATGTTTTTAATAATTTTTTTCATTACCTTTTCTGTATGACACATTGATAAATGAAATATTCTGTTTCCATTCACAAAAACTCCTCTGTCAAAAAGTTTATCATAGAATATATCTTGATTTGGATTTTCAAATAAATCTCTATCTTTTCTGTTTCTTATAAACTTATCGGTATGAATAATTCTATTTATAGGACCACTTCCAATTACTCTCATCTTTCTATCATGCAAAGAGAAAAATTCATTTAGTTCATTACGAAACATTTCACCAACGCTGAATAAATAATCATAATCAATATACTTCTCATCAATAATCGTTTTTAATATATGTTTTGCAGAATACATAGACAATGGATTTGCTGAAAATGTTCCACCATAAAATACATCTTCAGTTTTCATTATTTCACTTTTTCCACCAAGACAACCAATTGGAAAACCACCACCGAGAACCTTACCATAAGTTATTAAATCGGGTACAATACCAAATAAACCTTGTCCGCCCTCTTTTCCAATTCTAAATCCAGTCATTATTTCATCAAATATTAATAAAACACCTAACTCATCACATCTTCTTCTTAACTTTACTAAAAAAGATTTTATATCAGTTCTTGGATTTGATCCTTGTGATGGTTCTACTATTACCGCCGCCATATCTTCTGTAATCATATCAAGAAATTTATCATCATTATATGGTAAAATTTTAATCAACGAATTAGTTTTATCTGGAACACCCTTACCTTCAATAAAACCATCAAATCCACCATGCCAACCACCATGAAATCTACCGATAACATCTCTTTTAGTATAGGCTCTAGCAAGTCTTATCGACCTCATATTAGCTTCTGTTCCCGTATTACAAAAAATATATTCATCGTGAAAATGTGGGTTTATCTTTGACAATAATTCATTTACTATACTTGTATGATTATTTGGTATAGTATAAAGTGTCCCCTTTTTTATTTGTTTAGAAACCTTCCTTATCAATGGATTATTATGACCAATGATTTGTGCACCTGAACCCATCGTGGTGTCAATATAAGTTTTATTATCTATATCGTATATGTAACAACCTTTAGCGTTTTGTATTACCATAACCTTGAATGGTTCTCACCAAATACCATACCATTTGCAGTACAATTATTACAAGGTGAGATTGTTCTTTCTCCTTTTACAAGTTTCTTTCTAAAATCGTTTAATTTCTTATCAACCCAAATGTCTAAAAGTGGTTTATCTTTTACATTACCAAAAATTTCTGTTCTATTATACATATCTTGGCAACATAATAAAACATCACCATTCCAATCTATGTATGTCGCATAATGTGGATAATAACATGGTCTTTCGTGTGGTGATAATAATTTTTCTCCCATACTTCCAGCCCTATTTGTATATAACAATCCGTAATCTTCTTCTTCATCATACCATCTATCTCGTAATGTATATAAATCTTCACTGACCCCACACTCGTCAAATAAATTATTAAAATGTTCTATTTGTTCTGGACCATCATACATACTTACAACCATTTGAGATAAACCTGCTAAATATAAATCTGTAATAAGTTTTGGTGTAAGTTTATCACCATTCGTGACAATCTCAATATGAATTTTTTTATCTCCAAATTCTTTTACTATCAATGGTAGATGTTTAGTTAATGTTGCTTCTCCCGTTCCACTTATATTTACAATTCCTTTAAACCCAACACTTACAAGTTGAACAGATATTAATTCTGCCAATTCTAAATCCATATGTAAATTTTGATTAGGATATATTTTAGGGTCATGTCTTGGACAAAAAACACAAGTTCTATTACATAACTCATTAACATTTAGCTCTACAAAACTAAACAATGGTATCCCATCCAACATTGTAACTTCATTAATTGAAGGTTGTTTTCTGAGAATATTCTTCCTTATGGCCTCCGTTATTGGCATTATTTTTTAGGAAACCCACCTATGGTTTCTCTATCTATATCCATATGGTCTAACTCCACCCAATAAATTTCATAACATATAGTATCTTCTAATGCCTCAAATTCGTGATATTTATCAGGTTTAACTATAGTTAAATCACCAGTAGATGCTACGGTTTCATCAATTAAATCATACTCGGTTTCAAATATCTTAATTTTTAATTTTCCCTTTTCTATATAGAATGCATTAATCTTATGAATATGTTTATGTTTAGAACAAAACCCACCCTTATTCACTTCAATTCTATGTAGTTCAAAATTATTGTTTGCAAATATCTCTTGAGTTTTACCCCAAACTTTTCCTTGAATTTTCATAAGTTCATTTCTCCTAACTCATCTTCATTTAAAATTTTTATTGAAACACCCGCCTTAATTTTATAACTCTTGATTCCACTTTCACTTATAGATATCCCTTTTCTGTCTAATCCGCCACTAATTAATTTTTTAAGAAGTTCTTGTTTCTTTCTACCTTCACCTATACTTCCAAACCCTGTGTCTATTTGTCTTCCCCAAAGTTTATCTTCAGGATGTATTCCATTCTTACCAACTTCACTCTCTCTATAATAACCCAAAACATTATGAGTTTCTTGTTCTGTATAAAATGTAAACCCATGAACAGTAACATCCTTATAAAATATTAAACTTGTTAATATAGTTAACAAACCCGTATCTGGTTCATGTTTTTTAATATCAAACTCATCTAACAATACTCCATAATGTTTATTAAAATTAGAAGTTTTATACATTATATATTCCTTTACTTTAGGGAAATCTTCGGGTAATTCTAACTTTACTGTTGGAGTCCTTTTCCATAAATATTTTATTTCTGAATAGTTTTCTGGTACGAAATCATCAATATTATCAGTTCGTGTTGTCGCCCAAATATCAATTTTTTTACCAATATATTTTTCAAATCCTTTAGTAACACATCTATTTACTCTGATTACTACATCATAAGAATCTATCAGTTCTCCATACTCTTGCAATAATATAGATGGACTATTACCTATAATTATAACTCTTGATGTTGTATCTAATTTCTTTGGCATTTAATCATCAACCTCATTTCCTATATTCTCTAAGACTATCATTGTGTGTGTTTGTTCTATTTTTTTACAAATATTTCTTGATATTAATTCATCAACATATTTTTTTACTCCATATTTCTTATAACTACCATCTTTTGTTATTTCAAAATAATCATGCAATACAATATATTTTGTTGAAGGTCTTAACACTTTTTCTACATCATTTTTTACTCCATCGTATGTATGATCCCCATCAATAAAAACCACATCATAATCTTCCTTTAACTCTAATTTTTTACTATCTACATTAAGTAAAGTTAATTTTTTATCTTGTTGAGCTTCATTAAGATAATTAACTACTTTTTTATACTCATCACTTGTATATGCCCTTTTCAATTCTTTATACCCATGAGGGACCTCTTTTTCATCTTCATAAATTTTAATATGATTTTTTAAATCTACACTTAATACAGGTATATTTTCAGGAGAACTAGCTACAATAAAATATGTTGATCCTCCAAAAAATCTACCTATTTCTAATATTCCCTTTGTGGCCTTTTTACAATATTTATTAAGTAATTGAGCTTCTCCATAAGTCATACGAATTATATGAGAATCAGTAGGTAAATAATAATCTTTTATTTTAAAATCTTCACCAGACCATAAAAAATCTAAATCTTTCAAATTCTAACTCTCCCACTTTGTTTATCCTTATTATTCACCCGATACTATCCACAATTTCTGTTAAAGTTTCTAATGTAATTGCTTGATCGGCATCACTAATAGACTTTGGTGGATTAGGATGTGATTCGATTATCAATCCATCTGCTCCAGCTGCCATAGCAGCCAATGATATTGCTGGAACAAAGTTTCTATATCCTGTACTATGACTTGGGTCATAAATAATCGGTATATCACATAACTCTTTTAATGCAGGTATCATCATTATATCTGGCGCCCATCTTATTGACGGAAATACGTGACGATAAGATGGTGCCCCTACTACACCTCTTAAACATATTGCAACCTTTTCATTACCACCTACTAATATTCTCTCTACTGCTCCAAGTATCTCATCTATCGTTCCCCACGTTCCACGTTTTAATAGAATGGGAATATCTAACTCACCTAAAGCATCTAACAATGTATAGTTCTGAAAGTTACGAGTTCCAACTTGAACTATATCAATACAATCCATACTAAATTCATTAATTTGTTTAGCATCCATAATCTCTGAAACTATTGGTAGTCCACTTTCTTCACTTGCTATTCTCAAAAACCTTAAACCATCTTCTCTTAATCCTTCTTTCCAACCATTACTACCTATTTCTTCTGTTATTGGATACGTACATGGTTTATATGCTCCACCTCGTAATGCATTAACACCGACTTCTTTCATCTTTAGTGCCCAATCTACAATCATTTCTTCCGACTCTACTGAACACGGACCTGAAATGATGTATGGATTATCATCAAACTTCCATCTATCTGGTTGTAATGAAATGTCCAATTTTTTTGCATCTACTAATGTTTTTATATATTCATTCATCTTAACACCCACTTATAAAATATTCTTTTGGTTTTTGTATATTTATTTCAGCTTTTCTTAAATCAAATTCAGTATGTACATTAGTACAATCATCCAACATACTACCAACCCTTCTACTCATTGTACCGTGTTTAACCATTTCAGCTTTAACAATTCTTATTGAACCATTTCTCGTTCCACTAGAATCTACTGTAACCAAATCATCATATTTATTTTTAATAAAATACTCTATCATATCATCTAACTTATTTGTCCTATCAGGATGATCTGGTTGTATTCCTACTACATGAGTTGCCATTTGTGGTATTCTCCATTCTCCCTTATCTCTAAATTGTTTTTGAAATATATTAACATAAACATCCGCAACTTCTCTTTCACCCATATATGATTTATCTCTTTCATAGAATAATACATTATCATATGTTTTAACTATATCATGAACTTCATCTGATTCGCTCGTTACTATTATATCTTGAACTAATTTAGATGCTTTAGCATAATCAATAGCATGTTCTACTAAGGTTTTACCAGCAACAACTCTTAAATTCTTTTTCTTTAACCTTGTTGAATCTGTTTTTGCTGGAATTATTGCGACTGCGTGAATATCAATTAACTTCATTTTGTACTCCTTTGAATTTATTTATTGCCCATTTATATGCTTTAGTTTGACCTTCCCAAGTCATACCACCTACATGTGGTGTAATAATTACATTATTAGTTGGATTCATTGAAAACTCTACCAATTTACTATTATGTATA
>Ga0208668_1000513_pt1 | contig 10557 bp, 5 predicted proteins | sample 18_taG_FD_184093 | JGI IMG/M metagenome (GOLD analysis project Ga0208668, IMG submission 184093) | Marine viral communities from the Subarctic Pacific Ocean - 18_ETSP_OMZAT15316 metaG (SPAdes) (version 2) | ecosystem: Environmental > Aquatic > Marine > Oceanic | place: Pacific Ocean | collected...
CCTTGTACAAATTGACTAGCGTCATTAAAGCATAATTTATTTGTACTATTAAGTGTTAATCCAGTTCCGTCTGTATGGACTAATGTTGTATCTTGGTCATCGCCAAATTGAATTGAACCATCATCATTTAAGAAAAGGTCATTAAATTCTAATGCAGTTGTTCCTAAATCTGCCCCGCCAGAAGCGTCTGGTACAAAAGCGGTTTCTGCCGTAATTGTTGCACTTCGTATATTGGAAGTTCCATTATCAATTGCACCAAATCCAGAAGTGATTGAACCTGAATCCAATGCTCCAGTTGTTAAAATGCTAGAACTTCCTGCAATCACACCATAAATAGAGCCAATAGCTGTACCATCAATTGTAATAGCATCCGCTTCTAAAGTACCATCTACATCAACATCACTAGAAAAATCTCCTGTTGCAGCATCTAGTTCGCCAGAGATGGTTAAATTTCTTTGTCCTGTTGTATCTATGTTTGCATCTGTAGTAACTACTTTAGAAGCAATAGCGGTACCAGCGGTTAAACCATCTAGTAATTCTAATTCTGCCTCAGCAAGAACAGCACTACCAGCAGTAAAAGCTGAACCTGTAACTATTCCAGTTGAAGTAATTGCACCAGAGCCAATAGTCCCAGCAAATGTAACATTTGCACCACTAAAGGTTGCAGCTGTTGTAGTTCCTGATTTGATTATAAGATCGCTGGAACTATTATCTAAACTTCCAAAAGTTGTTCCACTATCTTTTAAGAATATTGTATCGCCACCAGCATCCAGTATAATATCACCAGACGAATCTAAAGTAATATCTGTTCCATCATTTGTAATAGTATCAAGAGCAATACTTCCAACATTTGTAATATTCGTGTCAGCAAAACTAGTTGTTCCTGTAACCGTTAAGTCACCTGCAACGGTCATATTATCAGCGATGGTTATTTCACTAGTTGAATGTCCAATTGTAATTGCGATCCCACTTGTTTCTGTTGCAATTTTTAAAGCACCAACAGCATTTGTTATATAAGAATTTGATCCATCGTGATATATTTGCATATCATCACTAGTACCAGCAACAAATTTAATACTATCTAAATTGTGAAAACCAGTTGCCTTAATTGTACTTCTATCAGTACCACCAACTTTAATATCAATCTCGTCATCGGTATCAGCTGTTAAAGATGTATCGCCATCAAGGTCTAAAATAAACTCAACACCATTAACATCTAAAATAGATTGTTGAACTGATTCTCCTAAATAATGTATGTAAGTAGTTGCATTTGGAGCAGAAGCAAATATTATATTTGTTCCACCACCTGATAGTGTATATCCAACATCTGGTTCTAATACTACAGCATTAACACTTACTATAATAGCAGTTGTAGAAGCTATTCCATGTGTTAAAGCAAATGTAGTTGTACTACCATCGTTAGCTATTGTTTGCTTAGAAAAAAATCCGTTAAGTGGTTCTCTGCCTATATACATTTTTTAAATTTCTCTTTGTTTAGTTATATTTATTTCCATTATGCTATTGTTGCAATCGGTGTAGAAGCGACTGTCGCTAACCATGTTGAGTTAGTTGCATCATCGGCAACACATTGAAGTTTTACTCTAGCATTAATTGTTGTACTTGATACAAGTGTTAAAGTATCACCAGCAACATCTGTTGCAGTATTAGCCGCAGTACCTCCTACTAAATCAATATGTCCATAAAAATTAGACACAGCAGATCCTGGTAATACAAAAGTAGTAGTTACCGAACCGCCAACAGCAGTAAGAACTACAAACTCATAATATAATCCAACGTTAGCTGTACTTAATGCTGGCATATTAACTACGTTAGCTGCCGCCCCATTAATCAAGAATAAAGATCCTGATTGAGCCGCTGTTAATGTAATTGTAGCCGAACCTGCTGAATTTAAGCTCGTTACAATATTTCTTTCCAGTAATGATACTTTTGATAACGCCATGTTTTACCTTTTTAATACTATTTATAAGTTTTATCCCAACTTAATACTATTTATAAGTTTTATCCCAACGCAGCTGCCAATGCAATAGAAAATGCATTTGTAGCCGCACTTGCTGAAGTTATTAATGTTCCTGTTTCATTTGGTAATGTAATTGTTCTATCTGCCGTTGGATCCACTACTGTTAATGTAGTTTCATATTCGTCAGCAGTTGCACCTTCAAATATTATACTAGCGTCTGTTAAAGCCAAAGCTGTAGCAGTTAAAGTTGTAATAGTAGGTGAATTGATAGTAGGACTTGTCAAAGTTTTGTTAGTCAAAGTTGAAGTACTAGTCAAAGTCACCACATCTGAAGAAGTTGCAATAGTTATACTATTACTTGATCCAGTTGTATCAATATTTGTACCACCAGCAACTGTTAGTGTTTCACTATTTAAATCAATTGCAATTGTTCCACTATCAGAAGTCACATCTAAATCTTGAGCAGTAATCTGAGCGTCAACATATGCTTTAATAGATTGTTGAGTTGAAACTTGTGTAGCAGAGTTAGAATCCATACCATCTTCATCTAAAACTGCTGAACCTGAAACCGCAGTATTTAATACAGCACTTGTTAAAGTAGGAGTAGTTAAAGTTTTGTTTGTTAAAGTCTGTGTAGCAGTTGTAGTCACAACAGTTCCAGTTGCATTTGGAAAAGTGATTGTTCTATCTGCTGTAGGATCAGTAATTGCTAAAACTGTTTCATATTCGTCATCTGTGTCACCTTCAAAAGTAATTTTAGTTTCAAAAACAGCCGTACCTGCTTTAATAGCACCAACTTCGGTGTTTATAGCCGTAATTGCCTCAACGATATCTGTTGAGTCAGCTATTACACCACTTGCGCCTGTAACACCTGAAATATCTCCGACATCTGTTGCCGTTGAGTTATAAGTTGTTCTCAGCGTATCTAATGTTGCTGTTGTTGCTACTGTTCTATCTGCCATTAGTTATAACTATACCCGCTTGGAGTATCCTCTCTATCTTCTAAAGCTTCAAATAATTTTTTATGTTGTTCTACAATTTCTTCATCTTGATCCATCATATCTTCCATTTTAGTTTGCATTTTTCCATCATAATTATTTATCTATCCTAATGCAATACATCTTACAATATGATTTGCTTGAGAAGCGTGTGTTGCTGTTGTTAATGCTGTCATAGTTGAATTTGGTATTGTAATTACTCTATCTGCTGTCGGGTCAACGCAAGTTAAAGTTGTTTCATAAGCGTCATCTGTTGCACCTTCAAATACTATACCATTTGCACCAATATTCAAACCTGATGTTGTTGTTCCTGAACTAAATGTCATAGCACTAATTGTAGGACTTGTAAAAGTTTTATTTGTTAAAGTTTGTGTAGTATCATCCCTTACAACATTTGCACTTAAATTAATTGTTACTGTATTGCTACTTGCAGCTGTTGTAATATTTGTTCCACCAGCCCAAGTCATTGTTTCAGAATCCATTGTAATTTGTAAATTTCCACCACTATCACCAGCAAAAACTAAATCCATGTCAGCGTCAATCTGATTATCTACATATGCTTTAATAGATTGTTGCGTTGCTAATTGTGTAGCAGAATCACTTGATAAAGTATCTTGATCTAATACAGCAGTACCACTAACAGCTGTATTTAAAACACCACTTGTAATAGTTGGAGCAGTTAAAGTTTTATTTGTAAATGTATCAGTAGTATCTTCTAACACTATTGTACCATCAGCATTTGGTAAAGTATGAGTACGGTCAGCAGTTGGTTCTGTAAAAGTTATAGTTGTTTCATAAGCGTCATCCGTTGCACCTTCAAAAGCCATAACACGACCTGGAAATACAAATGAGTCCTGTTTAATTTCAGGAAGTTCTGTATTGATTGCAACGATAGCTTCTACAAGGTCAGTTGAAGAAGCAATATAACCACTTGCACTTAACACATCAGCAATAGTTCCTATATCACGACAAGTAGCGTTAAACTCTCGTCTGAAAGTTGCTAATGTATCTGTTGTTGCTATTGCTCTATCTGCCATCTTTTATCCCTTTTAATAAATTTTTTATTTCTCTCATTTCACCTTTTAAACTATTAACTTCTCTAACAACCGCTCTCATATCATCATCTTTTCTATTTTGTTTTGCTTTTCTAGCCATATAACGAGCATAAGCATCCGAGTCCGTATTGATAATTGCTTGTGATTTTAAATCTCGGACTAAATGTGTATGACCTTTTACTTTTACAATTGACATACGATTAAACTGCCAGAGCAATTCCTCTTAAATCTTTTACTACTGGTGGATAACAAGAACTTGTTCCAGTCATAACTATTTTTAATTGAAATGCTGTAAATGTAGTTAATCCACTTGCGGTATATTTGTGTTCTTTAAATTGATGTCTATTTTCAGATGGTTCAACAGCACTATCAGGAGTTCCATCACTATTGAAAGCAACCCAAGCAAGATCGCCCATTTTTCTAGCGTCATCAGCATTTGATAAACGATAATACATTTTTACAGTAGATGTAGAAGCCACATTTGCTGTTATTCTTATATCAAGTGCTGTAGATTCGTTTGCAAGTATAATTGGTTTTGTTTGATATTTAGCTTCTGCGCTACTTCCAGTATTTGCTGTTTCAGCAACAAACTCTGGAGTTGTTCCTGATATAGGATTAGAAAGTCTGTTTTGTATTAAGTGAGCACTTAATCTAGTTGTATCAATAACAGGTGAAACATGTCCTTGTCCAACAGGTGTACTAAATGTTATTTTAAGTGATAATGATTTGCTACTTGACATTTCATTTGTTTCATTAATTGATGAATACACCGCACCAGGACTAGTCATGTAATGGTCGTTATTCATTTCAATCGCTACTTCTTTAGAAGCAGTTGTTAAAGAAAATTCAGTTTCAGATTGTTCAAGTGTTCTACCACCTGCTGTTCTTATGGCAGCAGTAATCGTTGATCCTGCAGGTTGAACTAAACCAACAACTGGTTGTATAATATCATATTGAATATTTGGTAATATAGTTATATCTGTTCCACCAATATCACCTGTTGATGTTGCGACATCTGAATTTTGAGCTGTTATAGTAAATGAGTCTAAAGTAATATTTCCAATTGCTGTGTATGTTCCATTTAAATTTGTAGAAGCAAGACCATTATATGTTCCAGAAGCAACACTAGCAATAGTTACATTATTAGCTGTACTATGTAGACCATGATTTCTCGCATTAACTTTTACAATAGCAGGGTTGTCACCAAAAGTTGATCCTGATCCTGCAGTAGCATTTCCTTGAAGAGGATTTGTACTTAATGTTAATGCTGGTATAACATCATTAACAAGATAAAGATTAGCGTCTGTAGCTTCTGTAAATGAAGCACGATTAACTTTAAATTTAAAAGTTTGATTTTGTTCAGCAGACCAAGTACTAGCATTTTGTGATTTAAACAAACTAGATAGTAATGGTTGAGTAGAAATTAATCTTGCTGAATCTATCGTAGTCTGTCCCATTTCTGCAACATAAGCTGTGTAATCAGGTGTATCACATAAAAGAACATAGCAATATTCAGTTCCATTCATCACATATACAGGACTAGGAAAAGTAAATTTTGTCGCTGTTGTTCCATCTGTTGATGTACTAATTTCAGAAGCTTGTAAAGTTTTTTCACCAAAAGGTAAAACTATACTACTACTTGGATATCCATTTACCATCGGTCTTATTTGTATAGTCACAGGTAAAGAACTTGATTTAGTTGAAAAGTACAAATCAATACTAGTTACAAACATACCATCTTCTTGGTTAATATAAAATCCTTGAGCAAGTGGATCAGGTCCAGGATCACAGTCAGAGCCTTGACAACTTCCAGGGGGCCCTTGCGGCTGTCTTGAACCAATAGCACTTGTTGAACTACTAATAACTCTACTACCAACAGCAACTTGAATTGAAGTTTCTTCCCTTTCTGTTGTTCTTTGTATTCTTGGTTCTCTTGTAGCAACAATTGTACTTTGAACTTGTTGTATCATTCCTTTTGCTATATAGTCTGTTTCAGCAGAAGTAAATACATATCCAGTACGACTATTAGTTGAATTTGAAGTTAATCTAAATGCTCTTGTTCCTGTTCTCCATTTTGGATTACCTGAAGTAGCGGGATTAGGAAGTGCAAATGTTCCTGTAGCTGAACCATTAGAATCTGTTGTCAAAGCTGCACCAGCAGAACTTCCTGTCGGAGTGACATAAGTTGAAATATCTATACCATCAAAGAATGGATATATTCTTGTCAATGGTTTCATACCCACTACACTAAATCCAATATCTTTTGATCTTATGAATGGAGCAAATCCTACTGATACTACTCTATTCCCAAAACTTGTAGTTTGAACACCACCAGGTACAAGTGCTGTTCTAATTCCTGTTCTTGTTCTGTCAACTCTTTCTTGTACATCAACAGAAGTTGTATTATTTCTTAATAAAGTATCACCTGACCACCATGTTCTTGATGTGTTGGTAGTATTTCCTGTGTCTGTTCGAACACCTGACCAAGTATCGTTCCAGTTATTCCAAACTGTACCAAGATTCAAATCTAATACTCCTTCAGAAGCAAGAGTCGTCAATGTATCATATACATCTGGTATATCAACTCTTAATTCAGGTTGAGTTTCTGTAGCCATCCATTCATCATTATCTGGAGTTAATGTTATCTGTCCAATAAATCGAATAGTATTATATTCATTTAAATTAATAGTTGTACTTGCATATGGTTGGTCAAGATATTCTATTTCCGTATATGGTAAAGTAATTAACTCACCAGTTTTTTGGTAACCATTTGTTGTTCTAATAGCGTCCGTCATTGCAGTTGAATTTTCTAATGAAGAATCAGACTCTATTAAATTAATATTGTTTTGATGGAATGCAGGTCTCAATTCACCTTTTGCAATGTCCATAGAATTTTTATAATCATTACTAGATACTTCTCCAACACCATGACCTGTAAAATTATCTGTTATAATTCCATTTTTAAATCTGTCAAATCCATCAGCGTCTTGAATCTGCATTGATTTAGCGTCAGATTCTAATAAAGATAATTGAGTATAGTATTCCATATTTTCCACTCGTCTTTGTATTCTACCAATATCTCTCATTGTATATCTTCTATTATCAACTGCTTTAATTTTAACATCACTTGTATTAAATGTGTATGGTGGTATAGATACATCATATAAATGAATACTATCTTTTAATTCTTCTGGGAATTGTGGTTCAAGTGATGAAGCACCTGCAATAACTCTAAACAATCCTGAAGATGTTAAATGAACTCTTGCCTTTTTAGCAAGATAAAATTCTAAATCTGCTGTAACATCTGTATTGATTTTCATTACCTCAACTGTTGAAGCACCAGTGCCATCAAATGTTCTATCTTTATCTCCAGAGTCTATTGTTGAAGCGTCATCAACTCTTGGTCTAAAATCTAATACATCTCTTAATTCAAATTTTTCTCCAGTCACATCTGAAGTATAAGCAGGAATTGATCCATAATCAAAACCTGAATAACTATCTACACTAAAGAAGTTTCCAGTACCGTGAGCAAAATAACTATATGTCACCAATAATCTACCTGTTGGCGCCAAAGCAGCAGTTTTTCTTATTAAACGAGAAATATCATAAAAGTTATCTCTTTGTCCTGTATCTAAAGTAAATCTACTTGTAACATCTGTATCACTTGTTGTTGCGTCTGTACTAAAGTCAGCGGCCATATAAACACTAGCAACAGAATATACATCAGCATATCCAAGACTTATTGTTGTTGCCGTAGCAGCAAGTGCTTCCGTAGAAATTTGTTTAGTTGTATCAGTAGATGTTTTTGTTTTTGCACCAATAACTGAAGCAGAAATTGTAGCAAGAATTTTAACTTTGTGACCATTATATCCACTACCTAAATCTATCGTTAGTGTTTTACCAGTTGGCGATCCTGCAAGAGTAAAGTCATCAGCAGTTGAAAGCGTAAGTATATCACCAGCAGCACCAGTGCCACCAGCACCTGTTGTCATAATAGAAACAGCATAATCATTTTCTGTAAATGCTACAAAAACTTCATTTGTACCAGCAGTTATCGTTGCAGTACCTGAACTTGATAAAGTGGTAACAAATTGTCTTCTCATTTTGAAACTTGTATCACTAACACCAGAGTTATCAGTTGTTAATAATGTTTTGACAACATCATAAGGTAATCTTGATATGGAAATATTTTTACCTGCTGATTGTAATTTTGTTCTTTGTCTAGTAAAAGAAGCAGAAGTTGTTTTAGTATTGACTGTAAATCCAACAGCAGCTGTTACCGTCATTTCTGTAACGGAAGTTATACTTTCTACAATACTTGTAACTGTATCACCTTCATCATCTAGGAAAGTAATTTGGTCACCAATTTTTAATTCAGTTGTGAATTTAGTACCTTTACCAAGTATTGTATTTTGTGTTTGACTCTCTAGTACTATTCTATCACCACCACTATTATCTTCTAAAATTAAAAATGCACCTACGTCTGTATCAGCTGCAGAAGCATCCAATATTAATTCATCTGTTGCAGTTGATATTGTTCCTGATAATTCTTTGTTATCTCCATAAGTTGAATCAAGGTCAGTATTTGCAGTAAATGTTGGACTGCCTGCCATTGAAACACCTTTAGTTTGATAAAATTCTTTTTGTTCAAATCCTTTACATCCTAAAGAACTAAACTGAACTGTACCTGTTCTTGAATCGGTAGGAGCAGTAATAGTTTCATTAACAGAAAATTCTCCTTTAACATTATTTAATACAATGTGAGTGTGGCTTGCAGTACCACCAGATGTCCATGTTCCATAAGCAGCACCATCAACAGGAGCTACAGTTGTTGTTGCAGCTGCTTGAGCTGTATATAATTCAAAAGTTGTTGCAGTTGGATTTTTTACAGTATAGTAATTAGTGTTTAGTTGTGTCATACCACTAACACTAGCAATATAAACTTGTTGTCCTTCTGTAAATGTATGTGCGGCAGTTGTAATTACAACAGGATTGGATTTACTTGCACCTGTAATATTTGTAGCAGTTGCAGTTGAAAGACTTTCAATAGTACCAGTTGCACCTGAAGTACCACCAGTTAGTGTATCTCCTGTTGTTAATGCACCAGACATGGCACCTTTAACATTAACATGAGCAAACATTTCTATATCAAATAGATAATGTTTAAAAGTTGTATCGGTTACAGTTGATCCTGATAATTGATTTGTACTTGCAGTACCAGCACTATATTCAAAACTTCTTGACTTTGCACGACCAATATCATATGCTTGTTGAACAGTAGTTGCATAAACAGTACCTCTTGTACCGTGTGCTGTATCTACTAGTCTTACTGATTTATATGCTTCTGTTTCTCCAGAAACAAATCCAATATCAGGTGTATTATAAACATTATCAACATTAACATAAGAACCAATATTAAATCTAGTTGTTGATCCACTATAAGTATCATAATCTCTTGCTTTATCTACATCAACATAAGTTGTTCCTATTTTTTTAATTTCGTATCCTTTAACATATGCTTTACCTTGTGAAAGACCAAATGCTAATTTACTTTCAGCAGCTGTATTGTTATCAGCAGATGTTGCACCAGAAGCATATATACCACGATTTGTTCCTGATATTAAATGTTCTCTTACATCTAAATCAAAATTATCAACAGTATAATCACCAGACTCATCAAATGTTCTTCTTGCTAAAGTATCCTCAAAGTGACTGTATTTTGTATTGTCAACTCTTTTTCTAACAATACCATCTTCAATTCTCATCAACTCAACAAAACTAGAATCAGCAGTTGATGTTAAAGCTAATTTTGCTAGGGTTAATTCTATTTTAAATCTATGAGCACCAGTTGCGTTTGCGTTTGATGAACCAGTTGCGTTATCTAATATACTTGTATCATCTGTTGAAGTTATAAATGTTTCTGTGATTGTTAATCCAACACGATAATTTGGTTGATTTGAATATTTTTCTAGTACTAAAGTTTGAGTGTCAACATTAATAAAAAATCCATTGATGTAATATGTACCAGCGTCTATGTTGACAGCAGAACCAATAACACAAGTTGAAACAACCGCTGTTGAAGCTGCAGTTTGACCACTTGTAATTGTTTCTCCGTCAGTAAATGTATTAGAAACATTATCAGTACCAGATGTTCTATATTTAACAAACAAAGTATCAGGATCAGTACCATCAGTTGCAACATATCCTACAACATCAGCAACTACACCAGATGTTCCACCTGTCAATGTGTTATCATCATATAATGATAGTGTTCCGTTGAAAGAAGTTAATTTAACAGCGTAATATAGGGAATCATAAAGTATTTGACCAGGAATAACCATAGCGCCATGCTTAAACATATGGTCACCAAATTGTTCAATTTGGTTTTGTAATAGTGTCTGTTGTGTTGTTAATTCTCTTGCCTGAACAGCATATGCTGGACGGTACATAACTCTATGAAATTTTTTACTCTCCGTAAAGTCATCAAAATAAGGACTAACATTAAAATCAGTTTTACTTGGCATTT
>Ga0208668_1000517_pt1 | contig 10514 bp, 9 predicted proteins | sample 18_taG_FD_184093 | JGI IMG/M metagenome (GOLD analysis project Ga0208668, IMG submission 184093) | Marine viral communities from the Subarctic Pacific Ocean - 18_ETSP_OMZAT15316 metaG (SPAdes) (version 2) | ecosystem: Environmental > Aquatic > Marine > Oceanic | place: Pacific Ocean | collected...
ATTCGTTGAGCGTGGTGGCGGCGCGGTCGGTCACGAAGTCATAGGCGCGCAGCCAGTTCTCGCGGACGACGACAGGGTCAACGGAAAGCCCCCGGACATGTTCTATGAAGTTCGCAAGGTGATGGGCGATCTGGGCATCGGTCGGCGTGTAGCTTGTCGTGGCCGGAGCCACAGCGCGGGCCGCACCCGTCTCATCGACTTCGACCACATAGGGCGTGACGGTGGATTGCATCGAGCGCCAGACCAGCGCGCCGGAGGTGACGAAGCAGAGCCCGAGACAGCCGAGCGCCATGAGCCGCCAGTTCTTCGCCTGCACGCGGGCGGAGCCTATTCTTTCATCCCAGACCTGTCCGGCCTTCTGATATGGCGTCTCGGGGAACGGGCTGCGGCCGTAGCTTGAAGATGAACGCTTGAACGCCATGGCTCAGACCTCCTGTCTTGTTGGGTTGAAGCGGGAGCCTGCGGGCCGCTGCCGCGGCGTTCTTCGCCTACAATCCATCCCCCGGATGGATTGTTTTGCCTGCGGCAAACCGGCTGCGAACTCCCAGATCTGGCCCGCCTTCTGGTAAGGCGTTTCGGGAAACGGGCTTGGTCCATAGCTGGAGGAGGATCGCCTGAAAGCCATCGTCTAGTCGTCCTTGTCTCTGAGGGTGGGGTTTGCGCCCGAAGCGCCGCGATCACCGTCGCGCAGGGAGTGCGCGGCCATCTGGCCTGCCTGTCCCATGCGCTGGCTCGCCTGCATGCGCCGCGCCCAGCCGGGGCTTTGGCTTGATGATGATCCGGAGGCAGAGTTTTGCATGGACGCGGCCTCAGACCCGCCGGTGGCGCGCCAGGCGCCCTGACTGCCGCGTTGGTAGGCGTCTCTGAGGGCTTGAGCCGGGCGCGATGCTGTGCGACGCATAGCGTCGCCGCCTGCACGGGCGACACCGGCAAGGCCTGCGGCGACGCCCGCTGCGCCGGATGCGCCAGAGGCGACCGATCCCAGCGTATAAGAAGTGCGCGCCGCGCCGGCCATGCTGGCGCCGGCCTTGACGGCGGAGGACGCCCCGCCCGCGACGGCGCCGACGGCAGCGCGGCCGCCCATCCCGGCGACATAGGTTCCGGCTGTGACACCGGCGGCCGCGCCTGCGGCGGAACCCGCGCCGAGTTGCGGCGCACCGGTGATCAGGCCGGAGGCGATGCCGGGCGCAAAGATGCCCATCCAGAAGAAGACGATCGCGGCGAGCACCGTGCCCATGACTTGCGCGAGCGTCACATCATCGCCGGTACGGAACGCATCGGTCACGGATGAGAAGAGCGTCGAGCCGATGCCAATAATGACGGCAAGCACCATCAGCTTGATGCCCGAGGTGATGACATTGCCGAGGACGCGTTCAGCCAGGAACGTCGTCTTGTTCCAGAGCGCAAACGGCACGAGCACGAACCCGGCGAGCGTCGTCAGCTTGAACTCCAGGATCGTGATGAAGAGCTGCACGGCCAGCACGAAGAAGGCGACCATGATGATCGCCCAGGCGATGAACATCACCGCGATCATGATGAAGTTATGGAAGAAGGAGATTGGCCCCAGCATGTCGCTGATCTCTTCCAAGAGCGGCTGACCGGCGTCGAGACCGACACTGGCGATGAAGCCGGGGCGCAGGAGATCATCGGCGGTCATGGTCCCGCCGCCAGCGGTCACGCCAAGCTCCGCGAAACTGTCAAAGACGATCCCTGCGAGAAGAGAGAAATTGCCAATGATGAAGGCGAAGAAGCCGACATAGAGCACCTTCTTGAGGAGCCCGGCGATCACGTCCGTGTTCTGGGAGAGCGCCCAGAACAGGCCTGCCAGCGTAATGTCGATAGCGATGAGCGTGGTCGACAGGTATGCGACATCGCCCGCCAGCAGGCCGAACCCGCTGTCAATGTAGGCGATAAAGGTCGCGAGAAATGTGTCGATCACGTCCATGGGGCGCTACTCTGCGAGGAAGGCCCGGGTGCGGGCGCGGCCGCGTTCGGCCTCGGCCAGCTGGCGCGCGCGTTCCAGCGCCTCGGCGCGGTAATGGGCGGCCATCATGGCTTCCATCTGCATCAGCTGCTCAGTCTGCAGGGCCTCGATCTGGTTTCCCGCCTGCGCGACCTGGAGATTGCCGACGGCGGACTGGCTGTCGGCGATCAGCCGGCCGAGACTGTCACTGTCAGCCCGCGCTGTGGAGACGACCTGCGCCGTGACGGTCAGACTGTCCCGGTAAGCCGTGCGGGACTGACGCCAGCGGGCGCGGGCCTCTTCGACGAGGACGGCCTGGCGCGGCGGTTCACTGCCATAGTCTTCAGGGTACACCTCTTCATACTCGCGCTCGATTTCCTCGACGCGGTAGCCGATGCCTTCGGCCTCGCGCATCAGCTCCTCGATGCGGCGCATGCGGCGCAATATGTCGTCGACGATACTATCGGGCAGCGCCTCCAGATCGCGCGCCATGTTCTCCAGCATCTCGATTTCATGGGTGAGCTGCTGGATTTGCTGGTTCACTTCCTGAAGCGACCGGATCGCCTGGTAGATGTTCTGGATGTGATTGGCCGGGTCATAGACCGTCCATTGGGCGGCGGCTGGCGGGGCGATGAGGATGGAGAGCGGCGCGGCGCAAATGAGGGCGGAGGCAAGGAAGCGTTTCATCGGGGGCTCCTATTCGGCGGCGATGGCGTGGACTGATTGGATCGGATCGGCGGCTTCAGGCGCATGGCCGGGCCAGCGGGTGAGCAGCTCAGCCGCCCAGGGCAGGCCTTTCTCGATCAGCCAGCAGGCAGCAAAGCCGTCGCCTTCCGTCTCGGCCCAGATGCGGTCCATGCGGGCCTGATTTTCCGGCGAGGACGCCCCGCAAACCGAGAGGGCGATGGGTCCAAGTCCCAGATCAAAGACGCGCGCGCCGAGGGGTGACTGGTAATAATAGTCGCGCTTCGGCGTGGCTCTTGAGATCAGTTCGATCTGGCGGGTATTGAGTCCGAAGCGCTCATAGGTCTCTTTCGATTGCGGTTCCTGCGCGCGTTCATTCGGGAGGAAGATCCGTGTCGGACAGGACTCGACGAGTGCAGGCGCGATGCTTGAGTTCGCGATGTCGGCCAGGCTTTGTGTTGCGAACACGACAGACACGTTCTTCTTGCGCAGGGTTTTGAGCCATTCGCGAATGCGCGCCGCGAACATCGGATCATCGAGGAACAGCCAGGCTTCATCTAGGATGAGCAGCGTTGGTTTGCCGGTGAACCGGGCTTCAAGTCGGTGGAACAGGTAAGTGATGACGGGGGCGACCGCGCCTTTCGCGTGCATCAGCTCTTCCATCTCGAAACAGACTGTATCGGCGAGGGCGAGGCTCTCCTGATCGGCATCGAGAAGGCGGCCATGCGGGCCTTCCAGCGTGAACGGGTGGAGCGCCGATTTGAGCGTGTCGTCCTGCAGCATCAGGCTGAGGCCTGTCAGCGTGCGTTCGTTTTCAGGCGCTGAGCTGAGAGACTGGATCGCTTCCCAGAGCCGGGCTTTCAGGTCCGGCGTCATGCTGACGCCTTCATTTGTGCAGAGACCTGTCAGCCAGTCAGCGGCGAAACTCGCGCCATGTTCGGTGTCGATGTCCTTCAGGGGCTGGAGGCTTGGGGCGTTCGAACTGCCAAGGTCGATATGCGCGCCGCCCATGCAAAGCGTTGCAGCGCGCGCGGACCGGCCCTTGTCGAAGATGAAGACCTGGGCGTTTGTGTAGCGCTTCCATTGCAGGGCGAGCAGGGACAGGAGCACGGACTTGCCCGCGCCGGTGGGACCGACGACAAGCGTATGACCAACATCGCCAATGTGGAGATTTAGGCGGAACGGTGTTGTGCCGTCGGTCTGTGCCTGGATGAGCGCAGGGGCTTGTAGGTGTCGATTGGCGTCTTCGCCCGCCCAGACCGCAGACAGCGGCACCATATGGGCCAGGTTCAGCGTGTGCAGGATGGGCTGACGGACATTGGCATACGGATGACCGGGCAAGCTCCCGAGCCAGGCATCGACGGCGTTCAGGGTCTCGCGGATTGCGGTGAAGCCGCGGCCATTCACGATGCGCTCGGCCACGCGGATATGTTCGTCCACCACGCGCCGGTCGGGATCGGCGACAGTGATCGTTGTGGTCACATAGCCATAGGAGACAAGGTCGGAGCCGAGTTCCTGTAGCGCGGCGTCGGCATCACCCGCCTTATTGTCGGCGTCATTGTCTACGAGGGCCGCCTGTTCATTGAACAGGGTCTCGCGCAGGACCGCGCCGATCGATTTGCGTTTGGCGAACCAGTGGCGGCGCTTCTTTCCGAGCACTTTTTCAGCTTCGGCCTTGTCCATGGCGATGAAGCGCGTTGCCCAGCGATAGGCAAAACCCTGCCGGTTCAGCTCATCAAGGATGCCCGGCAGGGTCGAGGCCGGAAAACCGAGAATGGTCAGCGTGCGCAAATGCGCGTCACCGATCATCGGCTCCAGCCCGCCAGCGAAGGGCTCATCGGCGAGCACGGCGTCGAGGAAGACCGGCAGCTCAGGCGTCACAACAGGATGGCGCTTGATCGAGATGGTCGAGTGGAGATAGGTCAGCGTCTCATCGTCAGTTAGCTTACCAATCTCGGCGAGGCAGGTGGAAAGGAGATCGAAGACGCGGTCCGCGTGCTGCTGGAACGTCTCCAGCCGGTGCCGCCAGGTCGCGGCATCTTCGGTCTCAGCGCGCTGGATCAGCGCCTTCTCGGCGCGGCCCGTCGCATCGGCAGGCGGTAGCCAGAGGAGGTTTAGATAGTAGGCACTCTCGAACCGGGCGCCGCTTTCTTCGGCTTGCAGCGCGCGTTCCTGATCGATGAGCCAGGACAGCGCATCTGGAAACTCCGCCTCCGGATAGTCATGCACCTCGTGGCGCTGCGCCTCGAAGAAGAGCGCCCAGCCTGAGCCAAACCGGCGCAGGACATTGTTGACCCGGGCCATAACCGAGACGAGTTCTTCCTCGGTCGAACTTTCAAGGTCAGGGCCACGATATTTGAATGTCGTCTGGAAGCTGCCGTCCTTGTTGAGGACGACGCCCGGCGCAACGAGACAGGCCCATGGTAGATAGTCGGCGAGAAGCGTTGGTGTGTCGGCATATTCACGCAAGTTCAGCATGTCAGATGCTCCTTGTGGCGCGTCGAACGGCTCGCAACGGCCATGAAATCCGGATCAGACCGCGCCATGAACACGGCCGCTGAATGCCCGACGGTCCAGAGCACGAGGCCCGGTATCCAGAGCTGGAGCCCAAGGCCGACCGCGGCAGCGAGCGTCCCGATGGCGATGGCGGCCGTGCGCGGTGCGCCCGCCATCAGGATCGGCTCGGTCAGCGAGCGATGGAGGGGGATTTCATAGCCTTCCGCCACTAGACCAGCGCTCCGCCGCCAAAGCTGAAGAAAGTCAGGAAGAAGCTGGTGGCGGCGAAGGCGATCGAAAGACCGAACACAATCTGGATCAGCTTTCGCATCCCGCCGCTGGTCTCTCCGAAAGCCAAGGTCAGACCGGTCAGCGTAATGATGATCACCGCGACGATCCGCGCGACGGGCCCTTCAATAGATTGCAGGATCTGATCGAGCGGACCTTCCCAGGGCATGCCGGAGCCTGCCGCATGGGCGGGACCGGCGATCATCAGGCCGAGGCCGATACAGGCCGCGACCTGAACCGTTCGGTTTACGGTCTGAAGGTGGGTGTAGAGGGTCATAGTGTTTCTCCATGTTGGACGAGGGACAAAGAGCGGGAGACGAGCGGCTGGGTCTGGTAGCCCTCGCCGTCAAAGCCGGTGACGCGGAGTGCCTCTTCAACGCGGCGCTGGCCGCCCGCGCGGCTCATGAACACGACGACGTCAATCGCCTCTGCGATGAGGTCGAAGGGCGCGCGCGGTGTGGCTTCCAGTGTCAGCTGTTCAAGCCGCGCTAGCGCGCCGTGGGCGGAGTTCGCATGCAGCGTGGTGATCCCGCCGGGATGGCCGGTGTTCCAGGCTTTGAGCAGGTCGAGCGCTTCAGCCCCGCGCACTTCGCCGATAATGATCCGGTCGGGGCGCAGGCGCAGGGTCGAGCGGACAAGGTCCTGCAGGCTGGTGCTGCCGCGATGGGTTCTGAGCTGGACGACATTGGGTGCGGCGCAGCGCAGCTCCCGCGTGTCTTCAAGGATGACGATGCGGTCGTCATGTAGTGAGGGCTCTGCCAGCAAGGCATTGGTAAATGTCGTCTTGCCAGAGGACGTGCCGCCGGCGATCAGAATGTTCGCATGCGTTGCAATCGCGTCCTTGAGCGCTTGGGCCAGCGCAGGCGCCAGCGCGCCCTGGGTGACATAGTCGCCGAGTTCAAACGGTGTGGTCGCAGGCTTGCGGATGGAGAAACATGGCGCGGTTGAGACGGGTGGGAGAAGCCCTTCAAACCGCTCGCCGCTGCCGGGGAGTTCAGCAGAGATAATCGGGGAGGTGCGGTTTGCGGCTACTCCCACCCCAGAGGCCACGAGCCGGATGACGCGCTCGCGGTCGGAAGACGGGAGAGTGTGTTCAGAGATGATGAGGCCGATGCCAGCCTTCTCGATCCAGACCGATCCATCAGGATTGGCCATGATTTCGATCGTATCTGGCGCTTCCAGCGCTTCGCGCACCACAGAACAGAACGCGGTGCGCAGCATTGCGCTGCGACGGTCTTCTGTTTCGCTTTGGTGCGCGGGCTTGTCCATTTCATAAGGCTCCTGTCACTCACGTTTCCGAGTGACCAAAGCCTGACAGCCCATGCGATTTTCGGGGAGTGGGACTGCGGGCCATATCCAGCAACGCCCCGCGACCTGCTGCAGATGAATGCAAACGCGAACCTGTAACTATTGCTACAGGTTGCGACTGTAAAAATCCCTCATGAGGAGAGTTTGAATAGTGATCAGATGCTCAAATTATTCCCGTAAGATGCTGTTCATGCATTAAGTAATCTGCGCGTATGAATTCAGTCTTCAATTTCAGGTTGGCACTCATCTTGCTGAATTCCCCTGTGAAGGGAGCTGATGATGAAGACTTTTACCTTGAGTTCGGAAGGCGTCCTGGCGCGCTACGATTACCTTTCGCGCCTGTCGCCTGATCGCTGGGCATGGGAATATGCAAGGCGCAATCCCGACCTCAGACGCGATGCAGAGGCGCGGTCGGACGACGATGTATCTGAAATGAAAGCGCCTTGCGCCGATGTTCGTCTCTTGAAGCCCCGCAACCCGCAGCGCCTCGCTCACCGCTGGGGCCTTATGTTCATGCCCGATCCAGACCTTAATGGGTTTGAAGCCGATGCGGTCTGGAACAAGCATGTGTTTCCCGATCAGGTGGAAGTGAACTGCTCACCACGGGCGCCGGGCGAAAGCTGTGATATCTGGGACAGCACGGTTCCAATTTGCCAAATCACCCACATTACCGATTTGCAGGCCCGCGAATTTCTTCTGATCCGCGGCAAGGGCTGCGTCGTGCAGGTGCGCTGCACCGGCGTTTCGATTCTGGGGCTCGAACCTGTTCGGATGAAACTGACCATCTCTGATCTCAAAGCCTATGAGCGCAAACTGAAAGCGCAGAAAGCCGCACTTGCCCTGATCGAGGAAGGCAGCGTGCCCGAGGCGCCGCTCTGGACCAAAACCACGCAAATCCTGCGTGACGGTTTGGTCGCCCTCGATTGTCTTGAGCTTGGCATGTCACGGCGCGAAATCGCCATTGTTCTCAACGGCAAAGCGGCCGTCGATGCCGAGTGGAGCGATGAAACCGGCACCATGCGGGACGCCATCCGCTACATTATCAAAAAGGCGGAGGGGCTGCGGGATGGCGGCTATCTGGTTGAACTTCTCGGCGCACAGCTGGGGTTTAATCAGCGTGCCGCATGAGTGAAGTCTTCACTCATTGCGGGCAAGCTCTCTTAGAACGTCGCTCTTGCAGGTCTGATATGCCCGTCGCCTGAAGTCTCCGCCGCTCTTGAGCCTGGAAGCCGGTGGGATCAGTCCGCACTCGGCACGAACCGCTTCAGCTTCGATGACATCTAATGGTTGGAAAGCTTTTGGGGCCGACGCGCGTCCCGCGAGCGAGGCGGCTAAGGTCCCCGTAATGAACAAGCTCCGCAAACTATTCATCGACATACGTAGACTCCTTTTGTGAATGATTGCTTTTCAGTTTTAGTCAGAAACACTGAGCCGCGCTGGCGGCACCCGGGCGTTTGATTGAATTCGGCACCAGAAGATCCTCAGTTTCATCAATGTTCGCGATCCTGGAACGCAAGTAGTCGCAAAGCGTTGAACACGACGATCAAAGTTGAACCTTCGTGAATGAGGACAGCGGGCCCGATCCCGAGACCGAAAAGCGTCGCGGGAATAAGAAACGCGACGATGCCGAGGCTGACCCAGAGATTTTGCCGGATAGTGCGACTGGTTGCCCGGCTCAATCCGACTGCAAATGGCAGCGTTTCAAGATCATCAGCCATGAGGGCAATGTCAGCGGTCTCAAGCGCAACGTCTGAGCCCGCCGCTCCCATGGCAATACCGACAGTCGCATTAGCCATGGCAGGCGCATCATTGACGCCGTCCCCAACCATAGCGACGCCGCGGCCTTGCTTGAGCGATTTGATCTTGGTGACTTTGTCATCGGGCATGAGATCGCCGAAGGCCTCGTCCAGCCCAACGTCTCGCGCGACAGCATCTGCCACATTCTGATTATCGCCCGAAATCATCATCATGCGGGTCACGCCGATGTCGCGCAGCCGCGCTATGACGGTTTTCGCGGCTTCGCGCGGCGTGTCCATCAGACCGATTACGCCCAGATAGCGCTCACCATGGCGCACAATCATCGTTGTGCGGCCATCGGCCGACAGCGAATTGACGCGCTCTGCCAAGTCCTCGGGCACTGGCTTGCCGTCCACCTCATCAAACAAGGCCGATTTGCCGATATGCACAATCTGGCCATCATACATGGCGGAAACACCGCGACCGGTTATGCTTGTAAAATCGGTTGCGCTGTCGGGGATTGATCCGAGGCGCGTTTTCGCATCGCGCACCACGGCCTCGGCCAGCGGATGATCACTCAGCGTTTCAACAGCGGCGCTAACCCTGAGCAAAGTGTCTTCATCGACATCGCCGAAAGGCACAATATCCACTAGGCGCGGCTCGCCCTCCGTCAGTGTGCCTGTTTTGTCAAAGGCGATGGCGTCGAGCCGTCCGAGCGCCTCAAGCGGCGCGCCGCCCTTGATCAACACGCCGCCGCGCGCGGCGCGGGCCACGCCGGAGAGAATGGCGCTTGGGGTTGCAATGGCCAGCGCGCAGGGGCTTGCCGCCACCAATACAGCCATGGCTCGGTAGAAGCTTTCGGAAGCCGTCTCGTCCAAAACAAGGAAGGCCAGCGACGTAACAACCGCCAGAACAATGACGCACGGCACAAATATGCGCTCGAACTTTTTGGTAAAACTCTGGGTCGGTGACTGGCGTGTTTCAGCCTCGCTCACCATGGTGACAACGCGGGCCAGCGTCGTCTCGCCCGACAATTTGGTCACTTCTATATCAAGACTGCCGGACCCATTGATTGACCCCGCGAACACGCGGCTTTCGGCCTTCAGCGCGTCAGGATTAGCAGCTGCCTTTTCGCGGTCAGCCACGGGTCTTTTGTCTACGGGCGCGCTTTCGCCTGTAATGGGCGCCTGATTGACGGCGCTTTGTCCGCTGACCACAAATCCGTCGGCTGGCAAGCGCTCATTGGAACGCACCACAACGACATCGCCGACAACTAACTCGTCAATCGCAATGGTTTCTGTCGTCTCACCCCTACGGACAAGCGCCTCATCCGGAGTGAGATCCGACAAAGCCGAAATCGCATTGCGCGCCCGGGCCATGGCATAGTTTTCAAGGGCATGGCCAATGGCAAACAGGAAGAGAAGAAAAGCACCTTCCGCCCATTCGCCGAGAATGGCGGCGCTCGTAGCAGCCACCAGCATCAGAAAGTCGATCTGAAACTGGCCTTTGAGTATTTTACCCATGGCCTCACGCAGCGCGAAATAACCGCCGAAAAAGTAAGCCGCGAGCAGGAAGCCAAATCCGATGGGGTCCGGTAGAAACCCAAGTTTGGGTCCGAGCCAGCCTGCCAGCAGGCAAAGTCCAGCTAGCCCGGCAAAGATGATTTCCGCGCGCGGGCCCACTATACGGCTAATGACATCGCCATGGTCATGACCATGACTGTCAGTGTCATGATCATGATTTGAGTGTTTCGGGGGTGACATAAGCGTCTCCAAAAAAGTGACGCCTTGGCGGATTACACCGCCAAGGCGGAGTGATTTATTCCGCTGGCACAGTTTCGGGGTTGTGCCGTGTTTCCAGTAGCGAATGATGCGAGTCAGGTTTTGGCGAGAACCACCGATGCAATGCCGGTATCACGAGCAGCGTCAGCAGAGTTGAAGAGACAAGCCCGCCTGTGACGACAGTTGCCAGAGGCCGCTGTACTTCGGCGCCGACGCCAGTCGCAAACAGCAAGGGCGCAAGTCCCAAAGCGGTTGTC
>Ga0208668_1000522_pt1 | contig 10462 bp, 9 predicted proteins | sample 18_taG_FD_184093 | JGI IMG/M metagenome (GOLD analysis project Ga0208668, IMG submission 184093) | Marine viral communities from the Subarctic Pacific Ocean - 18_ETSP_OMZAT15316 metaG (SPAdes) (version 2) | ecosystem: Environmental > Aquatic > Marine > Oceanic | place: Pacific Ocean | collected...
TTATTAGAATTGATGCTGAGCAGCTTGATGACGAAACCGCTATACAAGAGTTGACTATAATTAGAGATAGCCTGCTAAACAATGAAAATCTTACATTTTCAGGGATGGCAATCAGAAATAGCGAAGACCCTTCTACTTCTAAATCCGGAGGTAAAATTGTTGATGTACAAACGGGAGAACGACTTATTCCATTAAACAGACTGGATCCTTCACTATACCGTATTGTATTATTGATGGATGAAATAGGATCTATTTCTGAACCTAAGCTCTTTAACCCTAACAATGCTAACGCTGGAAAAGCTTACCGTATAGTTCGCTTGGATAGGCAAATTCCGGAGCATGTTGCTAATTTAGACGTTGATTATCAGAGAATTAAAAATATTGCACTTCAACAAAAGCAGACAAGAATATTTCAGCAATGGTTACGTGAACTACGTGAAGAAATATATGTGGAGTACAGAATTCCTAAACTAGAATCGGTAGTAGCAAGGTAATGTCAGAAGAGAAAATAGATTCAGTTAAAGCTGCTAACGAGTTTACGGAAACCTTTAGCGCCATTAAAAAGGAAGTCCATAAAATTATAATTGGTCAGGATGAGATCATTGATCTTCTTTTGATCTCGCTTTTTTCGCGTGGACATTGTGTTTTGATCGGAGTTCCCGGCTTAGCCAAGACGCTTTTGATCAACACTCTGGCTGATACGTTGGGGTTATCCTTTAACAGAATACAGTTTACACCTGACCTAATGCCTGGTGATATTACCGGCACAGAGATTATTGAAGAAGAAAGAGAATCTGGAAAGAAAGCCTTTAAATTTGTTAAAGGGCCAATATTCGCCAACATTGTTTTGGCTGATGAAATTAACAGAACACCGCCTAAAACACAGGCAGCTTTATTGGAAGGAATGCAGGAGTATAATGTAACTACAGCAGGACAAACCTACCATTTAGAAACTCCCTTTTTTGTACTTGCTACACAAAACCCTATTGAACAGGAAGGAACTTATCCTCTTCCGGAAGCTCAGTTAGACCGCTTTATGTTCAATATTTGGGTTGATTATCCTACATTTGACGAAGAAAAGCAGATTGTTAGCCAAACAACTTCCACAAAAAAGGAAAAGCTTTCTCCAATTTTGGATAAATCTAAAATCGAAGAGTTACAGGATCTAGTAAGAAAGGTTCCTGTACCTGAAACTGTTCTCGATTATGCTGTTAAATTGGTTGGATGCACCAGGCCGGATTCTGAACAAGCACCTGATTTTGTGAAAAAATACTTGAGCTGGGGAGCAGGTCCCAGAGCTTCACAATACCTTATACTTGGAGGAAAAGCCCGTGCCCTCTCCGAAGGTAGATTTAATGTGACTATAGAAGACATCGATGCGTTAGCAGTACCCGTTCTTAGACACAGAATTGTCAATAATTATGCTGCGGAAGCCGAAGGGTTTACTACTGTTAAAATAATTGAAATGATTATTGAGAATTTGAAGTAAAGTGGAATTTCAAGGGTTACAGAATTCTATTCCTGTTTTTGTAACTTTAATTGTTGCAACACTAATTTGTGTTCTTTCCTGGTTCTCATATAAGAAGTATTCTTCTATTTCATTAGCATGGAAGCTTGTCTTAAGTTCATTAAGAGCAATTTCTTTAATTGTTTTATTGCTTTTGTTTCTAAATCCCTTTTTTAAAACAATTAATGAAATTATAGTAAACCCGAAAATTGCTGTTTTAATAGACGGATCTGAAAGTACAGCCATTCAAAAAGGAGATTATAATGGTGTAGAGAGTTATCGTAATGTAATTGCTAATCTTAGAAATGCTCCAAGTTACACTGACTTGGTATTCTTTAATTTTGGAGAAACAATTCAAAGTGTAAATGCAGATGAATTTTCAGTTACTTATCCACTCACTAACATTTTTAACGCTGTTGAAACTATAACCACTTCTGATGAAGATTTTTCTTCGATAATACTTATAAGTGACGGGATTATAACTTCGGGTAAAAACCCGGTTCTTATTGCAAGAAACTCTTCTACCCCCATCCATACTATAGCGATTGGTGATACAACTAAAGTAAAAGATATTTCTTTACAAAATATCTCTACTAATGGAACTGGTTTTACCAATACTATACATCAGGTTTTAGTTGATATATCTCAATTCGGGTTTGATAACAGATCAGTTGATGTAAATTTAAAATCAGATGACCAAGTATTAGATTCTAAATCTCTTTCTCTCTCAAAAGATAAAGAAATATATGAACTACAATTTGAAATGGAGTTAACGGAACCTGGCTTAAAGCAATTTCAAATAGAAATTAATTCGGGATTAGAAGAGTGGTCATCCGAAAATAATTCGGCTTATTTTTCAGTTGATGTTTTAGATAGTAAAAAGAGAATTCTTCATATTGCATCAGGTGTTCACCCGGATATTAAAGCTCTCAGATCTATTCTTATGCTTGATGAAAACATTGAATTGAGTACTTACACTTCTTTAGGTTCAATTTCCGGAATCAAAAACCTGAATGAATCTGGCGAATATGATCTGATTATTTTTCATGGAAAACCTTCAGAAATTGTATTTTCAGAACTTGGATTAAAAGAAGAAGAAACCTCTACCCTCTTTATTTTATTACCTGATCGTGAGTCCATTATTTCTTCTGAAACTTTTAATATAATTGGCAATGATTCACCCAACATTTTTAATGTTCAAATGGAGGTTTCATCACAAGGTTTGGATCATCCGATCTTAGATTCAGCAGAATCAAATCTGAATACTTTTGCACCTATTCAATCTTCTATAAATGCTTACAATGAATACCCCGACGCCTCTTTGTTGTTAACATCCAGATATCAGAATATATCTACAAACTCACCCATACTCTCAACTCTTGAGCAAGGAAATATCCGTAAAAGCGATCTAAATGCTTCAGGTTGGTATAAACTGTATCTAAGTCCAAACAGCAATGAACGAGCCTTTATTACTCAATTGATTATCAACCTTGTAGATTGGACATCATCGAACCCCGACAATCGATTATTGAAGATAAAACCTTTGAAAAAAGCGTTTAACTCAGGTGAATCCTCTATGATAAATGCCAGTTTGATTAATGAAACCGGAGACATTGAAAGTAATGCTGTAATAGAGTTTACACTAAAGAGTGATAATTACGCTGCTAATTATACAATGGATAACCTTGGAAATGGCAATTATCAACTTCAGATACCGAATTTAATGGAAGGGAATTATAAGTTCTCGGCCACAGCCAGAAAAGGAAGCAGGGAGATTGATACTGAAACCGGCGAATTTTTAGTTTCACAGTCTAGTATTGAGCTTGCTAATACTGTGAGAAATGACGAATTGCTTAATAATATTTCAACCGGTTCAGGGGGTAGTTTTTTTGATTTTAGATCGGCTAATGAATTTTGGAATACAAGTGAGGTCGTTTCAAACTTAAAGTCCAGAACAGAAATAAAGGAGAATTATATATATCCTGTTAGATCTGTTTTTTGGTTTATACTAGTTATTATGCTTCTGGGTACAGAATGGTTTATCAGGAAGAAGTTTGCCCTCCCTTAACTATTTTATAATAGCTGAAGATTTAACTTCGACTGTTCCTTTCCCTACTTCTTTAGATTTCACAATAAACACATCATCGTAGGCTGATTCATCCAATTGAGCAAATTTTTCTTCTCCCAGAACCATATTAACCAGAAACGGGGTAGTATTTGAATGGCCTACAATAAGCACTACTTCTCCCTGATGATCTTTTATTAGTTTTTTAATAAACACTTTTGGAGCTCTTGGATCGTAACTTTGAATTTCTAGATCAAATTCCTTAGAAGTTGGAAGAGCTGTTGATTCCGTCCGTTTATATTCTGTTGAATAAACTGCATCTACTTTTGAATAAGCTTTTTTCAACATTGCTTTTATTCGGTCTGCTCTTGCTTCGCCTTCCTTTGTTAATGGTGGATTCTTTGTGCCATCGTCTGCTTTTTCAGCATGTCGAACGAAAATAAGTGTAGCTGAATCTGAAGTACCTAAGATATTTTGAGCATTTAAACCGGAAAGAGATAGAGCAGTTAACAGTAAAAAGAACATTAATTTTTTCATAGTAGAGACCTTTTTCAATCAGTATAAAAAAAGGCTAGTCTATTGACTAGCCTTTTTTGAAATTTATGATAACTTTTTACTTAACAATTAATGCAACTATCAAACCTATAATTGCAAGAAGACCTATTCCAAATATAATGAGTAAGCTTGTCGGAAAAGGTTCTGAGTTGTCTCCCCAGTTGTCAACCTTACTATCTATAGTAGCTATTTGTGATGCTGTTAATACATCTGATTCTACTAAGTAGTTGTTCCACTCATCCATAACTTTGGTGGTCCAGAACTCACTAAATGTCTTAAAATCTTCGTAAGTGCTGCTGCTGATTATCTCTTCATCACTTTTTTTGGAAGCTTTAGATACGAAACTATCAAGTGCCTTAAAAAAGCTGGAGTTATTGTCAAAAGCCCCTAACTCAACATTTTTTTGCTCCAGATATCCATCCAAAGAATTCCACATTGATAAAGAAGCACTAGATTTCCAATCTTTAAGATCACTTTCTATACTCTTTTTCCACTTTGCTTTATCATTACCACCATAAATTTCTACTAGGTTATCACCTATACTATTCCAAACATCATTTACTTTTGTTTGCAGAGCATAGATTCTCAAATAATCTTCAGTAGAAAAGGTATTTGAACCTGCTTTCAGAGTTTCGATATTTTCTCCAAGAATAGAATCAATAATAACCAATGGATTATCACCTGATTTTATAGTTCCTGATCCATCTTTCTTTGAAAGTTCTTCAATAGTTCCCGGAGCTAATTGATTGTAAGTAACAAACAATGAGTCAACCATATCAAAGATAAATTCATCTCTTTCCTCTACACTTTTACGGTATCTGGTAACAAGTTGAGATAGCTTTCTTTCGCTTTCCTGAGATTCTGTGATCGCATTTCTCAATGAATCACTTCTGGAATTTAAATTTGAAAGCTCTGATCTAAATCTTGTTACTTCTTCAGTGAGTTCAGATAATCTTTCAGCCTGATTTTCAATGATAAGTAATTTGTGTTCTGATGATCTCGCTTCACTTTTCAAATTTGCGACTTTAGAATCAAAAGATTCAGGATAAAGTGCGTAATCCAGCATTTTGCTGTGTTCTGAAAAATTCGATTTGAAATCATCTATAACCGTTATAAGGCTATCAATTTCATTGACTTTTTGAGCCATTTCAATGTTAGTCAATAACTCTGCATGTCGATTTTCAAAATCTTTCTTTATCTGGTAGTCAGATTGCTGTGCAAATAAAGCTGTACTATTTACTGCAAAGAGCAATAATAAGGTCAATAAATTTAGTGAACGTTTCATGATTTGCTCTCCTCTTTTTTAATTCCTTTTTCGTTGAGTGTAAATGTTTCTGAAGTTGCTGTATCAATAAGCTGAACAAATGGGGATCGTAGATTAAATGCCGGAGATACAAGTCCCTGTTCTGTGACATTGATCTTCTCTTTAAGCTTTAATCCGCTGTTGATAGGCTCCATCACATACACATTGTTAAAACCATCAGCTGTGATAAAATAAAACCCGTTTTGGTTACGAATAAGTCTGACCTCATCAACTAAAACAGATGAACTGTCTTTCATTTCTTCGTATTGGAAAGGCAAAATGTTAAAAGCGATGCCATATCTGGAATCTGTTACATCTCCATTATCTGTAGGAGTGAGTACACTTTCAACTTGCTGTGCGTAGTTTACATTTTTTACTTCGAATGTTTTACAGGCAGATGCAAACAATAAAACTGCCATAAAAACAAAAAGGGAAATTCTTGGATACTTCATTGCCAACTCCTTGTATTATAATTGATGGTTATTCAATCATTTGTATAAGAGTTGTGCAATTAAGTTCCCGACTACATAATTAAAACGCTCTCTATAATTTCGTGATCTAGTTTCTCTCTCCCCTTCAAAAAGCCTAATTCAATGATAAAAGAATATCCAATTACTACGCCTCCTAATCTTTTAACCAGTTTTGAAGCTGCAAAAGCTGTTCCTCCTGTAGCTATCAGGTCATCATGAATAATAACTCGGTCTCCTTCTTTAATGGCATCCTTGTGAATTTCTAGTGAATCCGTACCATACTCTAAATCATAAGATTCGCTTATCGTCTCAGAGGGAAGTTTACCTGGCTTTCTTACTGGAACAAAAGAAGCATTTAGAACTTCCGCCATGTTGGTTCCGAACAAAAAGCCTCTTGACTCAAGACCTACTACTATATCACAATCTGAATTGTGATAAGGATCGCATAAAGCTTGTGTTGTAAGCTGCAAAGCCTTCTTGTCGCTTAACAGTGTGGTTATGTCTTTAAATTGAATTCCTGGTTTAGGAAAATCAGGTATAGTCCTGATTACTGATTCCAGATATTTTTTGATGTTTTCTTCTTCTGAGAGCATTATTTTGATTTAATTAGAAATAGAAACTAATACTTTTTCCGCATTTGAAGAAAGAAAAAAATCCGGCACTCTGGAATACTCATCAACAACACATGACGAAGGCTTTAATGCTTGCAGAACAAGCTTTTGAAGAAGGGGAAATCCCTGTGGGCGCTATTGTGGTTAAAGATAATATGATCATTGGCAAAGGATATAATCAGGTTGAAAAACTAAGTGATCCTACTGCCCACGCTGAAATGATTGCAATCTCTGCTGCCTGCGAGACTTTGGGAAATAAATATCTAAAAGGATGCACTTTATACGTGACATTAGAGCCTTGCCCGATGTGTGCAGGGGCTTTGGTTTGGTCTAAAATTGATACCATTGTCTACGGAGCTTCAGATTCAGCTTCAGGAGGTTCCGGCTCTCTTTTTAACATCACAGCAAATAATAACCTTAATCATCAGATAGAAGTTATTCAGGGTATTCTTGAAATGGATTCGGAGTATTTACTAAAATCGTTTTTTGGAGCTAAACGTTGATCAAGAACTGAATATCACCGAAATCATGTGCTTGAATGAAGGAATTGAAACATCACTTTTGTGATTCTGTGCTCCAATTTCAAAAGCAATTCTCCACTGCCTCATTAGGGTTCTCACGGCAAATATAAAACTATGCTTAGGATCATAAATATTTGTGGATTCAGAAGTTACCCCATTTAACTCGATTACCTTGATACCCTTCCCGTTCGTTAACTTTTCTTCGGAATCTGTGATCAAGTCGTATCTGCCAAAATAAAAACCTCCTTTAAAGTTTTTACTAATCTCATCGATCTTTTTGATCAAGTTATCTGAGATCAACTCGGAACCATCAAGAAAAAGTGAACCTCTGGAGTGTGTGCCAAGCTCGGTAAGAATAACTTTTTCACCTTGTTTTGGGATAGAATAAAGATCATCGAGGTGTTTATTGAAATGAGTTTGAGCCATAAAAACGGCTCTTGAATCTCTTAATATTAACTGTTCTAAAGTTTGTCTACCGTCTCCCGTTACGGATAGTTTATGTTTTTTAGTTATAGAGAAAATATTCCCATGTTTATTACCGGGATATCGGTAATAAAACACACCAAATTCCTTGCCCTCAATAAATTCCTGAAGGATATGAGATTCTGAAAGATTAGAGAGGTTGAATTTGAGCTCATCCATATCTTTTATTATTTGCACTCCTTTTCCCCTTTCTCCTTTGTCGGGTTTTAAAACTATTGGAAATTCCAGAGAGTTCGTTTCCATAAAACTTAAAGCTGAATCAATTAACTCTGTTGAAGTGTTTTCAGAATCCAAATATTTAAACCTTGCTACTGAGTCACTAGATTCAATTTTTTTCAGAATCTCATTTTTAGATTCACCTTTAAATCCACCTTCTTCCATTCCGGGATTGGCTGCTGTTACAACAGTGATCTTTTTAAACCTTATCCAGAGAACTAAAGAGTACAAAACGATCGGAGTATATAAAACATATATGGACCAAAATTCCCATCGTATCAAACGATTTATCTTGCCATAAAGTAATCTCCTTCCTTTAAAAGTGAACAGAGGAATTATGACCTTTAATACAAACAGGACAAAGAGAATTGTCCCCATTAAAACCCATAGAGCATAATCCTGATAAACAGAGAAATATAAAATCAGTTCATTCCCTAAAACCATTGCAAGACTTACAATTGCAGGAGTCCATAACAGAGAAGCAATTCCGAAATAGAAGATAAACATCCAAAAACTTGCGCCAATAATTCCTGCAGAAAAATAGGTTGGGAATCGGGTGCCCGGAATAAATCTACTGATTAGAATTATAATAGGTCCTTTTGCCTGAAACCATTGATTAGATCTTTGGATATCTTTTTCGGTTATGAACCATTTAAAGGGGAACTTATTAATAGCGTTTTTACCAAGCCATTTTCCTGAAAGGTAGACCAGAATATCTCCAACAAAAATTCCGATATAGCAAGCTGCTACAGCCGGAAAAAAACTCATCAACCCTCTTGATACCATTAAGCCTGCTCCAATACAAGCTAAGTCCTCTGAAATAAAAGTGCTGAAAATAATCAACAACATTAAACCGGTAAGAATCCAACCTTCAGCACTAATAATTTTTGAATAAGAAAAAGGAATTAAAGCCTTGATCTTTCTGGAAACCGAAACGTCTTGATCAGCTATAGTTGGGTTATTGATAAAACTTTGAATCAATTCAGTAGATGAATTTCTTCCTGAAGCAGCGTTTAACAAATCACTTGTGACGATTAATCTGTTGAGCTCAGATGATATTCTATTTACAGATTCAACATTTTGCTTGGGATTGATTATGATCGTTGGAGTCTGGATCCGGTTGTACAAAGAAGGTACCTGTCTAAGATCTGTGTTAAGTCGAGTTCGTGAGTAGAGATCATTCAACCAGGTGAATTCAAAAAAACCAAAGTCAGGTAATAAATTTCGTACAGACCATGAAATTGCGTTATTGATTTGATAAACTCCACGATTTAGATGATAACCTCCTAAAAGTTCAAACTCTAAAACGCCTTCCGGTTCAAAAAGTGTAAGAGACTGTACTTTTGATCCGGAAGAATTCAGGAAATGAGAAGCGACAACGGTACCAAAACCGTTGGCAATAATATGAAGTGAATCTGACTCATAGGTTCCGATTATTGATAGAATACGTTCAGCATATGACTGAGCAGATGGATTGTTCATATCCTTAGCTAGTGATAAATAGTCAACTTTCAGAATCGTGTTAGTTGTGGTTAATTCTGAAATTATTGAGCTAAATTCATCACTTTCTTGCTCTAAATCAGCAAAAATCAAGATTGTTTCAGAATTTGGCACTTCACTTATATATTCTAGAGCATTTGATCTTTGAGGCTTTGAAAATTGCTCAAATAAAAGAGAAGAAAAAAGAAGGGTAAGGTAAACTAGGAACCAAAGCCTCCACCCTCTCAGAAACGAATTTTGGAGGCTTCTCATGTAATCTATGAAGCTTTTGCTGTCTCTTTCTCAGATTCATATTTTAATGTTGAGGGAGCAACACCAAAATCTTCAGGAACTGTGACATCCATGGTTTTAAGAATTAGACCTATTAGAGCATAATGGTGCACAGTATGGCTAATTAAAAACTGAAGTTCTCTTCTAATACTTGAAACACTCCAGGGTGAAACCCCATCTCCGATTCCCTCATTACTTTTAACCTCTATTTTTTTATTGATCAGTTCCGGGTTTAGCTCAAAAGTTTGAATAGAGTCAATTATGTTCCTTAAAACATTAATTACCGCCTTCCTGTTTGTCTCCAGCTTTAGATCTCTTTCTCTGAGATCATAGTTTATTTTTTCAGTATACCCATCAATTAAGCTGATATAATGCTCTACTATATGCCTGAAATGCCTACCTATCCCACTTTTGAAATATTTGCCGTTATTGTAAGAATATTCATTATCTGTTATGGATGATAAAAGTGAAATGCCTTGTTCAAGGAAATAAATATTTGATTTAACAACGGCTATTTTATTTTGCATACTCAAAATTATCAATTACAGGGATAAATTGTTCTTTTGATTTCTCGTAAAGATCATTTGCCAATTCCTTACGATCATTATTTCTAATTGGTTCATCACCAAAGGTAATTGTACCGTAAATTTTCCTAAGCTTCAATAATTCTATAAGATGTGATGCAAAAGTTATATCTCGCCACCAACAAACAGATTCAGAAGCATGTATTTCATCAGATGGTGTTGAGTAACTTATTGTTACATAATGTACAGGCATATTCAGTTCAGCCGGATACGCTAACAAGGATGCTTTAAATGGAATAATTTCTGCCCCTGAAGTTGTTGTGCCTTCCGGAAAAAGTAAAATCCCTTGAGATTCATTTATTCTTTCAGATATAAGTTCGTTTACTCTTTTTACATCGGTTCGTTTAGATCTGTCTACAAATAACATTCCCACTGTT
>Ga0208668_1000528_pt1 | contig 10412 bp, 18 predicted proteins | sample 18_taG_FD_184093 | JGI IMG/M metagenome (GOLD analysis project Ga0208668, IMG submission 184093) | Marine viral communities from the Subarctic Pacific Ocean - 18_ETSP_OMZAT15316 metaG (SPAdes) (version 2) | ecosystem: Environmental > Aquatic > Marine > Oceanic | place: Pacific Ocean | collected...
ATATAGAGAAGGCTATAGGTCATTAGGTTGTGCCCCTTGTACTGCTATATCAACTGGCGATGAACGAAGTGGCAGGTGGGTTGGTTCAAGCAAATGTGGCGGTGAGTGTGGTATTCATACTCGTCCCTTAAAACGACAAATTAAGAAAAGAGAAGTGATATTAGATGAGGCAATATAAAAGGGAAAGAATATACCTTTACGATTAGATACTAAATGCCTTGTTACTAATTTTTTAAAGATTAAATTATATTTGCCGTCTGGGTTATAATTCCATTGCGGTTTTGACTGCAGGTGAGGCGATATCCATTGCATATAATCCTGCTAATATCATTGAGAGTATTTTTTCTAGACTTAATCCAATTACTGCTATTGATGGTAACAAAGGAGATAGTAGAATTAATATCATAACTCCTAATCCTATCATTTTTGGATGTTTGCGAAAGAAACCAAAGAATTTTTGTAATGTTGTTTTTTCTACTTTTTCAGTACCAAGTTTAAGTTCTAACTTATCCATGTAATCTTGCATTTCTTTAGATTTTTCTTCACTTGGTTCTGGTTGTCTTTTGAATTTATCTACTGCTTTTTGTAAAAGTGATTTACTTAACTTTTCAGCAGACGCAACGCCTTCAAATAATGGTGTTTGTTTTCTACCCCATTGTTCTAGTTCTGTTAAAGAATTGCCATCTGATATGATGTCGTTTATTTTCATATTAAATTAATTGTTTCTTAACTGCATCAACCATTGCTGATACATCACTTGAACCCACTTCAGTTGTGCCACTATAAAAGTCTGCTACATTTTCAATTGCGTTCATTAATGAATCGGGACCTTCATCGCCCAATAATTTTAACATCAAGTTATTATCTTGTTTAATACGATGTGTAATGATATCTACCAGGTCTTCTGCTGACGCACCATCTTCTGAATCTTCAGCAACATGTTCTGCATCAGCCAAATAGGCATCAACACCTTTTGTTGATTTTAATCCCTTTGTTTTTGCGAATAATTTAGCCGCTTCGTATGAAGTTGTAGCCTCAACTTCCATTGTGCCTTTAGTTGCGTGTATTACTTTATATGTTCTTTTATGTTTCTCAGCATCTCCCCAATCTTTAGATGCTAACTCAGAGTCTGGTATAGTCCAACTTTCTCTAACTTCTTTAATGAAGTTCATATCTTTTAATCTTCGTATTACCACATGTCTTACATCAGTTTCAGGTTCATTACGTTTCATAACTTCTAAATCATCAAATAATTCATCATCACCAAAGACATCATAAAGTTCATCAAGAGCCTTTTCGGCGTTTAATGGATTTTTCAGTAAGATTGTTAATTTTTCGACTTGCTCTGGAGTTTCTGGAACTGACCATGTGCCTTCTGTGACTTCTTCTTTGCCTTCCATGACATCTTCATCCCAGTATTGGTCTGACTTGATTGGTTCTCTTTGTTTATCATGTTTGTCATAAACATCAACAATAATTCCGTGGTCGTTTGAAGAAACTACTACATTGTAGTGTTCAGTTTCGATGTTGTCTTGTTCTTCTAAACCAAGTTGTGCTTCGTTATATGCTTTTACACCCTCATCAGTTCCATCCTGTAGATTTTGAATAACTCTTTTCCAAGATAGAATGTCTTTGTTGTCATTGTGTGCCATAATATTTTCCTGTGGATTATACGATATGTTAATTGTATTTATCATTTATGCTTGACTTTTTAGGTAAATTTAAGTATAATTGAACAAGACAATAAAGAATATTATGAATATAAAACACAAACCACAATTCAATATAGAGAAAGTAACGGCTCATTATACTAAAAAAGACGGCGTGCCAATACATTATGTATGTACATCTGATTTAGATGAGAGTGATAGACCATTTGATATCTATTATCGTGATACTCCTCATCCCGACCATAATAACTATTATTTCGGATTATATACAGATGATGAAGATAGAATGATGATATGTAAAGCAGATTCTATTGAAAAGTATAAGTTTGGAATGATATCAGAAACAAAAGATGAAGGAGATGAATGGCGATATAGCCAAAGTCACCATGATTTTGTTGAAACAGATTCAGGTTATATTGATGGTGGGCGAAGATTTATCAAAAGAGGAGGAGAAATAGACATTCAAAAATTTATAGTGAGTACAGTTGTTGATGGTGAATTTATAGTGGAGGAAGAATAATGAATGATGTAGTGAACAGTTATTATGGATTTCCAGAAGAAGAGATTTTTGATGATACAACGTTGACTGATAATGAAAAGAAAGTAAAACTAGGTGATTTGTTACGTAATCAAGAGCAACAAGGACTATTTACATTATCTGGTGAGAATCAACCCGAAGATCCGATACAAGATATACATGAAGATGTATTAGCACTTGTTTTGTTTTGGTCAGATACAGATGTCACTCCACCAATAGAACATGGTGGCAGTAGATATAATTATTGGTGTAATATACTTCGTGACAATACAAAGCAAGCCTTGAAAGCGACTCCAACCTCTGGTGCTGGTCCAGTAGTTAAGCGCCTAGACGAGACTTTCTCTTTGTCTAAAGTTATAATGTCACCTAGACCACAGGATATTAAATTTTCAAAAAAGATAATTGATTATTATAAACTCAAATTATCTCATAGAGCATTGACTAGTGATATACCATTTTCAGAATATGAAATTAAGTTAAGTAACTTTATCAACACAGGACCGTCTAATTTTAAGTTAGATGAATTAGGTGTGATTGTAAGATTGCCAGAAACATATAATGTTGATTTGATATTTGATAAATTCATAGATAAATATGATTCGTTACCACCTTATGAAGAACCATGGTCTACAGCAATAACTTCTCAAGTTATACCAGAACGAAAGCCACTTGTTCTTAATTTTATAAAAAAAGTAAATGTTCTTGGCAGTAGAGAGATTAATATTCGTTATTATTTTGAGAATGATAATATATTATATTGTATGAGATTTGGCGAAAAGAATCCGTTGTTGAGTGTTCTTGACCATGTATTAGAAACTAAAAATAATGTGTTAAATATAACAGCCTCAGTAACACCGACAGTGCTTTATGCAAATAGTGACTTTTGGTATTATACGATTCATGATGATTTTGTGTTAAACGCAAAAGACTTTGTTTGGCTAGATGAAAATGATTTTGTGTTAGAAAAATAAATATGATTAAAGATACTGATGATGAACTAATGGTTATCACCATGGAAGAATGTGGCGAACTAATTCAAGTTTGTTCTAAAGCAATGCGGACGAGAAATTATCGTAGTGAAGAATTGACCGAAGAAGTCGGTGATATAATGTGTATGGTAGGATTATTATTAGAAAATGGTCTTATTGATTCAGATGAAGTAGAAGAAAGAGTTAAAGTAAAACTTGCTAAATTGGCCAAGTGGAGTTATTTGGTCGAAGATAGTGAAGAATATCAGGAGATAAGGAATGACGAAAGAAAACAAAAAAGTAAAAGAAATTGAAGTCACAGAGGATTATTTAGATATGATAAGTGTAGAGAGAGCAGACCTAAGAAATCAACTACAAAAAGAAATACTAGAAGTTACATTTACAAAAATAAACGGGGATAAAAGAACAATGAATTGTACATTAATCGAGGGAATTGCTCGGTATAATACAATAGAAAAAAAGAAAGATGTGCCAGAAAGAAAAATCAATGAAGATATTCTAAGTGTATGGGATGTTGACGTAAATGGCTGGCGAAGTTTTCGTGTCAATAATGTTACAAGGGTAAGAACTCATTCTTGAGGATAGAATTTTGATGGGAACAGAAGGCACTAAATGAGTAGAAAAAGATTTTTAGCAATAGTTGACCCGTGGGCAAATCCACAACCACATGATGCTGAGAAGTTTTCTATGTTGGCATCTGATAGTGAAATTCAATATCAATTAATTTATAATCAATTACCTAGATTGAAACCTTTATTTGATGATATTATAGTTGATGATTCTGGTTACACATGTCATCCTATATTTGATGAACTTCCTAGAGTTAATAATGTCCTAGAGGGATACTTATCAGATAAACAAGATTGGGATATGTGGTTGTGCGGATTTCATTATGGAAGATGTATACATGGGAAAATTATAAAAGTTGTAAAACAATATGATTGGGATTATAGTCGATTTCATATTATACAGAATCTTTCTTTCTGGCTTCCAGGTGACACAAAAGATATAATTTATGACCCAGAATCTGAAGATATAATTATTGGTGGAGTTGGAACTAAAGATGCTGTTTTAAATACTAAAGAATATTATTGGGACTATGTAGGTTCTTTATCTGAATTATGATTATAGATTGGTCACTAAAAACAATTAAAGAAGAAGTTGATAAAATAAAGTATGCCGAAAGTGACAAGAGAATGGACGGCTTCACTACTTGGGCTTGTAAGAAAGATTTGTATCAAGTTCTTTGGTATGTTGAAGAGACACTAAAAGAATGTAGCACATATGTAGATGAAGATAAATTCATCGAAGAACACGAAACTGACGAGATGTGGGATATATTGAAAGGTAAAAAGAAATGATACTAGTTGTAGGATGTGGCTTTGTAGGTGAAACAGTAGCAAAGTCATTAGAAGCAGAGGGACACACAGTAACTCGTATTGACCCAAAATACAATGATAATAAAATTAGTGATTATCTTGATGTATCACTTGGTGCCGTGATTGCAGTTCCAACTCCAACCGTAGATGGGATTTGTGATGATAGTATGATATTAGAAGTACTTGAAGAATTAGGTGATACGCCCGTTCTTCTCAAGTGTACAGTTCCACCTAATATGTTAGAAACATATCCAGAAAACGTAACTTATAATCCAGAATTCTTACGTACTAAAACAGCCGAAGAAGACTTCAAAAATCAAAAACATTTTATTGTTGGTGGTACACCAGAGAATTGTGGAATTTGGAAAAATCTGTTTTCATACATGAATGTAGAATTTATTGAAACTGATAGAACAACCGCAAGTATGGTGAAGTATTTGTACAATACTTGGTTAGCAACTAAAGTTGCATTCTTCCACGAAGTGATGAATAATGTGGGTGACAAATACAATCATAAAGAAATGATTAATATCCTAGGAAAGTTTGAAAACATTGGACCTTCTCATATGTCTGCACCAAATGATGATGGTGGTCTCGGCTTCGGTGGACATTGTTTTCCAAAAGACACAGAAGCATTTCTTAATTTCACAGATAGTGAGATATTAAGAAAAGTAATTGAAGTTAACAACAAGTTAAAATGAAATTAGGGTTCTCACTCGGACCATGTGTTCGAGATATTCTTAAAGGCAACGTAAAAGATGAAGATGTCGGATTCATTCTTGTTGGCGAGTTCTTTTCATGGAATAGTCATCCAGATGATTTTCAAGCAATTCTTCAAGACCATCTTATGCTCAAACAATTTGATAAAGATGATGTATATGAGATAATTGACTTACTTCATTTCTCAGGCAAACTAGTCAAAACAACAAACAATGATTTGTCTTCATTTTGGTCAGAATTTTGCTATAAAAACGCATCAACGGACGTATTATGGTGTGATGTCATTGTTTCGCCAGAAATGTCTACTCCAGCAGTAAAAAGTGCGTGGGAACACTATCAAATAGTCGCTGGCCTCTGCAAATAACGAAAAAACTTGACTTTTAGCAACAAATCGTGTATAATGGACTTGATTTTATTAATGAGAGAGCAAATATATGAATATTTATAGCATAACCAACTTTAATATTGACAATTCCGATAAATACGCTAGTACAAAGAGAGGAATAGATATGACCAATGGTAATTTTATGACGGCAACTACTCGTGATAAAATACTAGCCAAAATTCAAGAATTGGAAAGCAAAAAACCTGAAATTTCACAACAAATAGGGAATGCAAGACTACAAGGTGGGCTAGAAGAAAATGAAGAGTTGCTTATGGCATTAGAGGATATGCAACGCATTGATATGGAGATTGGCAGGCACCAAGAAAAACTAGTTGATGTCATAATTATCCCACCACACCGAGTTTTCGGTAAAAAATCTACAGTAACAGTTGGCACTACAGTTACAATCGTAAACATAAACACAGACGAAGAAATCACATACACTATTCTCGGTGAACATGACTCGGACCCAGCAAATGGAGTTATTAGTTTTAAATCACCAATGGGTGCTGAACTATTAAATTGTTCAGTCGGAGATGAAGTCGAAATTCGAGCAGGAAATAATTCTACAGACTACGAAATCATTAAAATTGTTGCGAAAAAACAACAATAGTTGCGATAATACAACAAAAAATTACTTGACAATATGACGATTTATGCTATAATAGTAGTATATATTTAAGGTTTTGGAGAACAATATAGTGAAAAAATTATTACCGAAAGAATTTTTAGAAGATGTTGTAAGATTACCTTATAAACCAAATCCACAAGATAATCCACAACATGAAAATCAGATTGAAGAATTACTAATAAAACACAAACTAAATTATATCGCCCAACCAAACGGGTCACAAAATTATCCAGATTTTACTTTGCCTGACCATGATTTGAATATAGAGTGTAAAAGTGTTAAAGCTTTCAAACCAATGTGGAATCGTGGTTTGCCAAGACGGAATGCTCTCTATATTATTAGTTCTAAGAAGTTAGACAGAAATAGTATCCTTTTTGGTAAACAAATTTTATTAGAGTCAGAGAATCTTGAATTAATAGATTTGGATGAAGATATTAAAAAATATGCCAAGAGGAAGACGAAAGAGTTTGCAAAGAAAAACAAGAGTTACTGGACTGTTTATCCTAGATTAGCTTATGATAATAATCTTGATGAAGTTGATGTGGGTTATGAGGATATTTATTTTGATAACAGTCATATAAAAAAAGTATTTGAACATTTTGGTTACGAGGCATCGGTATTATGAAATATAATCTACTCTGTGGAGACAATTTAGATGTATTAAAAACTATGTCAGATAATAGTGTAGATGCGTGTATCACAGATCCACCATATGGTATGGATATTGCTGATGTGGGCTGGGACCATGATGTGCCACCTGTTGAAACCTGGAAAGAAGTGTTACGAGTGTTAAAGCCTGGTGCTTTTTGTTTGAGTTTTTGTAGTCCAGAATTATATCATAGAATGGCGACAAAAGTCGATGATGCTGGTTTTGATATCAAAGACCAAGTTATATGGATGGTAACTACAAAGATGGCAAAACACAATAGATTGAAACCTGCCCATGAACCAATTGTAGTCGCACAAAAGCCGTTAGATGGCACTATAAAGAATAATTTTAATACTTGGGGTGTTGGAAAAATTAATGTTGAAACTACTCGTGTTCCATGGGATGGAAAACCACCAACTGGTTGGACTAAGGGCGGAGTCAATAGACGAGCATTTGGCAAAGATGTGAAAAAATCAAAAGATGATAAAAATAAGGAAACTGAAAACGCAAATCCTGATGGTAGATATCCAAGTAATATTATAGGACATTTTGATGACCCTTATCATCAAAAATATTTTTATGCCCCTCGGGCAACTAGAAAAGAACGTGGTGAATACAATGACCATCCTACGCCAAAACCAATAAATTTAATGAGATATTTGATAAGAGTGTATTGTCCTAGTAATGGAATTGTATTAGACCCATATAATGGTAGTGGAAGCACAGGAATAGCGGCAATACAAGAGAACAATGAGTATATCGGAATAGACCTAGACCCTCATTATATTGAGATATCTGAAAAAAGAATCGAAGAACATTGTTCAGGAATAAGTGAATTTTCTAATTTATTCGAAGAAAGTGATTTAATGGAGAGCAAATAATATGAAAATTTTTATTATTACAGTACTTACTATTGTTGGTTTAGTTTCAATTGTAGATACTTTTGCATATTCATCTAAAGATGATGCTACTCAAGAGTTTTGTTTAGCACAGAATATCTACTTTGAAGCGGGAAATCAAAGCCTCGATGGAATGGCCGCTGTTGCTGATGTAACATTAAATCGTGTACAAGAAAATCGTTATCCTAACACTATTTGTGAAGTTGTGAAACAAGGATTAAAACATCCAAATGGCACAATGAAACGTAATATGTGCCAGTTTAGTTGGTATTGTGACGGCAAAAGTGATAAAGTTCCTACACCAACGACTAGTGAAACTTGGAGAAAATCACTGTCAGTTGCTAATACTATATTAAACAATAATAAGTATCGAGGAATTACAGAAGGAAGTACACATTATCACGCAACTTATGTTGTCCCTAATTGGATTGAAGACCGTGGTATGAGTCGTATAAAACAAATTGGTTCACATATATTTTATAAGTTTAGGTAACATGACAACACACGCAACAATAGATATAGAAACATTAGGGACTAGTCCCGATACAGTAGTATTAACTATTGGCGGAATTAAGTTTGACCCGATGGCAGATGATGAATTACATAGTGAATTCTATTATAGATTAGATGTTGATGAACAAATTGATATGGGTCGCACAGTTGACGAGAAAACACTTGAATGGTGGGAAACTCAATCTGAGGAAGTTAAAGCAGAAGCACTGGACACTAACGACAGAATTCCAGTAGAAGAAACACTAAAGGCACTAAATAAGTGGCTTGTTGGTGTAGATAAAATCTGGTGTCAAGGTCCAGTATTTGATATTGGAATATTAGAGAATTTATATAAACAGATAGGACTACATCACAATTGGCCATTTTATATTATTAGAGATAGCAGAACATTGTTTAGTTTAATGGATAAAGACCCACGAAAAGAAATCGATTTTAAGGCACACAATGCCCTAGCAGATGCTATCGTACAAAGTTTATGTATTCAGAAAGTTTATAAGAAACTTGACGTATAATAGTGAAAAAATTGACAAAAAGTTATATTGTGTTACAATAAAGTATATTTTATTTACTACATGGAAAAAGGAAGTGGAAAAGTTAGTTGCAGTAATTACCAAACTGATAGAGAACCATCATAAATTATATCCAAGATTGCCTGTTAATGGTCTCTATTGGGAAAATATTTTGAAGACCGCTATTGAAGAGGTTTACAATGAATCAGTGGGTTGGGAACCAGGCTCTCATTGTCAAGGCGCTGACCTTTTTACTGAGGAATTTGGAGATATTTCTTGCAAAGGTGGAACTTGGAAGAATGACAAGATGTTGGGATGGATTTTGAATTTTAGTGGTTCTCGTACCACAAAATGTGAGACAATTGAAGAAAAGAAAGAATATCTAAAAGTTAAAGCAGAAGATGTTTATTTCTGTCTTTCTCGTAATGAGAAAGAATGGAAAGATGGTGAAACGAAGTATTATCTGGCCATCTTTGATACTCTTGAATATACAGATTTAGATTGGAAAGAGACAATGGGGCAGAGAGGTAAGAATAAAGGAAAATTGGTTGGGTGGCATAGCCAGAATGAAAATATGAAAGTGAAAATACAAAAACAAATGAGTGACCAACTTTGGACTTCATTAAAGGAGGATGCGATTGAGCAAATATATCCAATTACTATCGGGTGAGTGCCTAGATAAACTACCAGAAATTTCTGATGGGAGTGTAGATATGATTATGGCAGATTTGCCATATGGTACAACTGCTTGTAAATGGGATAGTATTATACCATTAGACTTACTATGGAAAGAGTTTCATCGTGTCACAACTGATAATGCCGCTATGATTTTTACTGCACAACAACCATTTACAACTGTATTGGCTAATTCTAACTTATCTGAACTTAGATATGAATGGATATGGGAAAAACCACAAGGAACAAATCCCATGAATGCTAAAGTAATGCCTCTTAAGTCACACGAAAATATATTGGTATTTTATAAAAAGAAAGCAATATATAATCCTCAAATGTGGTATTCAACTCCGTATTCAGGATTTAGTTCTAAGACAAGTAAAATTGGTGAAGTTTATGGTGATGCAGAATCAAAGCATCGTGATAATCCAGATGGGTCACGTTATCCAAAATCAGTTCAAAAATTTAAACAAGAAAAGGGATTTCATCCAACCCAAAAACCAGTTGCTCTTATGGAATATCTTATAAAAACATATACAAATGAAGAAGATACAGTATTAGACCCAACAATGGGAAGTGGCACCACTGGAGTTGCTTGTGTTATGACTAAGAGAAAATTTATAGGCATAGAACGTGATGAAAAATATTTTGAAATTGCTGAAAAAAGAATATCTGATACGGAAGTAGTTCGTAGTAATGATGTAACAGAATCAAAATTATTTAATTTTAAATAAGGAGTTAAAGTATGGCTGACATATATAGTGTAAAAAATATAAACACAAACAAAATTGTTGAAACTGGGTTTGACAAGAAAGCAGATGCTAAAGCCAAACGGGACGAACTCTGTAAAACATC
>Ga0208668_1000530_pt1 | contig 10388 bp, 16 predicted proteins | sample 18_taG_FD_184093 | JGI IMG/M metagenome (GOLD analysis project Ga0208668, IMG submission 184093) | Marine viral communities from the Subarctic Pacific Ocean - 18_ETSP_OMZAT15316 metaG (SPAdes) (version 2) | ecosystem: Environmental > Aquatic > Marine > Oceanic | place: Pacific Ocean | collected...
AGCGCTTATCAGCACGTTCGTGTTGTTTATAGCTCTTATGCTTACCGCCACGAAAGCACATGCTGATGATGGTGCTGATGATGGTGCTGATGATATGTGGATGTTTGGTAATTATGCCACATCTGAATTATTGAAGATGCCACAAGCGCACATCATACGCTTTGAAGATGGTTATGTGGTTATGCCTATAGCACGATTAGTACCGTATACAGTCACTAAAGACGGTTGCGTATGCTTTGTATCACTAAAGGTAATGGGTGAGGGTGAAGCAGAGATAGAACGATACAATCCTTACTCACACCAACACGTTATCAACCAAGTTCGTAACGATGTTTGGGAACAGTTATACGGGAACAAAGAATTACCGGAACAGCCCAAATGGGAATATAGATACGAACTTAACGAAATTGGATTCGTAAACAATATCTAACGGAGATCACTATCAATGACGCACAATGACCATACTCACATTATGGTATTGGGAATAAAGCACGATAGGGTAGTAAACTCTATCGTGCAGACGTTCTCAATTGCCATGTTCGATCAACTAGATAATCATGGTGAACTGACTAATCAACATGCATTATGGATGATCCGATGGCTACGGGATTACGGGCGGTCTTGGGCTACCAAACCCAATCACCCCATTGCTGTACTGATTCAAGATATTGGATCGGGTAACGTCAAGAAAATAGAAGCAAATATTATTTGCGAGCTAATGAACGAATTCATTGAGGATTCATTATTAGATGGAGTTTAGAATTGAGAAACATGTGACGGGCTAGCCCTAAACTCCTAGATGCCCCTATCTGATAAACTAGTCATTTATCGGGTAGGGGCTAAAAAATTTTTCGATTTTTATCTTAGATATATCATAGCGACTTGTCGCTGGGGCGACATCAGCCCTCCTCCCCAGCGTTTAGCCTATCGTTTTTCATGTAGTTGATTTCAGTGGTTAGAGATTTTACTTGTTTATTTAGATGTTTCCGCAGGTAGCGACAAACTTCCTCATCCGTCATATACCCATTAGGACGGGCTAATACTCTCGTCATGTCTGCGATATGTTCAACGTTGTCTGCGATGGTCGTAGCGATGGTCATTGATGTATCTCCTAGATGTCTCGATTTCGTTGTACTTATATTATAACAATTCAGAAACCATAGGCAGCCTAGCACCTACCAAAATAGGATTTGGGCATGTGGAAATTGAAAATTTCCATATGATATATCTATGAGAAAAAAGGCACAAAAAAAGCCTAGGCTACCTGTTAAGATAACCTAGGCTTCTCTAGGAGCTACGCAGACGATGGCAAAGCATCGTCGCCACATTTTAGTACCTTTTTCATTACCTGTCGTCTGTGTGCTGGTACTCCGATAATCTCTGGTACATCTTCAAATTCGCCAGTAGGTTCTTCAACAAATTCACACGTACCACTAAACGCAACTCTGACTTCAATGCGCTTATCTTCCTCGTAGCGATGTACTAACTCGTATTCTCTATAAGAGCGCCAGTTAGTAACATCTTCATGTTTGGCGTATCGGTAATCCTTATCTCGAAACCATTTGAGTACTTTTTTCGCTGTTTCGCCAGAGTCAACAGTGACCGATATAAATGGAGTAGAGTACTCAAATTCCGAGTATCCGTAAACGGATTTTCCAAAAATATCGTTTTCAAATTCATCGAATAGCACAGCGATAGAATCTTTTTCTATAGCTTCATCAATCGAAGATTGATACCCACTAATTTTTACTAGCGTCTTTGCGCTTAGTTTTGAATAGTCAATATATGGCATATGTAACTCCTAGTTACTTGTTTAGAACAATGTACTTACAGTATAGCAATTCAGAAATCATAGGCTAAGAGATTGTGAAATCTGTCACAATTTCTCATAGATATATCATACGGAAAAAGGGGATTAGAACGTTTGTTCTAATCCCCAAATTCTAATCAACATCCTCCCCTTCATCAATGGATGAATTTTCAATACCTTCAACCATCTCGCCAAAACTTTGCGACTTGAAGAATTTCGACATTTGAGACGCTAGTCCTAATGCCAAATCGTCTTCAACGTTCGAGTAACCTTGTATCGAGCGCATAATGGAAGTTATGACAGTATCAACAGCCGGGGATACCTGCTTGCCTTGTGCGTCAATAATTACTTTTATTTGCTTGTACTTCATTGAATTTATAACTCCTAGCTAGTCGGCAAGGAGTGAAATTGTCCGTCACTCCTTGCCTAGCCATAACAAAGGAAGCGTCTCATTTGTTTGGCTTACATCTATTTTAGCAATTCAGAAAGCATAGGTAGCATTATCATTTCGCCAACCGCCATCGTCGCCCAAATTTTACCTGTGAGCCGTTCCTCAGTATTCCTCTATGAGAAAAAACCCCTCGCTATGATATATCTATGAGCGATAAGATAAAGCCCACCTACCCAGTAGATACCAGATAGGTGAGCTTTGCGACCTGTAGGGCAGCCTAACGCCCCACATCAAATATTTTACTACCCTGTCGCAATGGTAGCGCCTTATTGCCTTTGGTATAGGGATTGATCCAGATCAATTTGATCCCGTCATTAGTAGGCTGATTACGCCAGTGACCAGAGACAGCCCAGTGAATGTCACGCTGTACAGGTTCACCACTGCCATCTCCTCGATTCTGTGCGCTTATCCTACGCAATCGAACAACTGTTAGATCAGGAACTTTACCATTGAATCCCTTGATCAGTTTCCGATCACGTTTGTTTTTCTCTTTAAGCTCAGGTCTAATCGCCTCGCTAGCGACAATTTTCTGATTCATAAATTCAAACAGCGCCACTAATTTTTTGATCAGGTGTCCTGTAGCTTCTAGATGATCCTCAGCGCCTCTGCGGTTGATATCGTGACGATTTACGATATCCTCGATCAGTTCTTGATTTTTCGGAAAGGCATCATAAAAGTTATCCCCAAAATCCCATGCTATCGTTTGGACTGGCGTATTTACCACGCCACACCCATCCTCACATAATCCCTGATCAGAAAACAAGATCACCATTAGCATTTCACCATCAACAGATGCTCTGGTCATCCAAACCGCATCGCCAGTATCTTGATTATATTTTTCTGTCCCCATTTCTAGGGGAGCGAATAATACACCTGAGATACTGCAATGAGTCACAGGGGATGCTAGATCATGAACACCTGAGATATCGTGTTTCTCTTTTTGTACGTTTGTCCAAGGCATCTGTAACGGCTTCTCAAAATGCATATACCCTGACGGTACTGGTAAAAGTTCACGCTGTATTTTGTAGTCATCAGATATCCCTATAGATGAATCTGAGATCAGATCAACTATTTGAGATTGAACTACGATAGGCGAAACTTGTACAGGTATATTTAGAACAGCCTGAACTAGCTGCCATAATCGAAGCCTATCACCATTAGCACCCATCTCTCTTACTCTTTGGGGTGCGAAATGGAACTTGGTTGTGTCCAGTAGGGCAGTATGTCGATTGCCCTCGAATAGGTCTAATAGGTCATTATAGGCTTTGGTGTGAATTGGTCGCATAACTTACTCCTTGTTATAGGTATTATTGTATCAATTCAGAAACTGCACCCAGAAATATCACAAGTAAATTTCGACCGCAAAAAAACTGCCCAAATTTACTTATGAGCTGTTCCCAGTATATTCCCTATGATCTAGCTATGATCTCGCTATGATATATCTATGATCCAAATTTTTTATGCCCCCCAGCCCAGCAAGAGACAAACTGGACTGAGGAGCGTTAGAAGGGTTATCCCTCGGCTTTCATACCGAGTTCAATGTTCGCGAGTAACTCCCGCAATATGCGACCCTCTTGACGGTGAATTTGTTTCATCGCCCGATCTGTTGAATTTTCATACATCTCGATTAAAAGATTGGAAACTCTCAGATACTCACTGAGTTCGATCTCAGTGAATTTTAGCGCACCACTCTCGTCGATACCCACTTCACCGAAGATTTTCACAAAAAGGTCGTCTGCTTTTTGTTTCGCATCTCTGGTCAATCTAGGGTCAACGGTTGCGACCTTTGGACTAGCCTCTATTTTATTTTCAGAACCAGATTTTCCCATGGGATAACCTTTTGTCTCTTACTTGTAGCCAAGAACCTCTTGACCACTACGTTAATAATATCAATTCAGAAACCATAGGTAGAATTTAAACAAAGGTAAATAACCAACCCCGAAATAAAAAGGCGATACTTATATTAAGTATCTTATATCTATCTTAGCCCAATTCCCCCGCCGTTCCACGCTGTGAGCGTTCCTCAGAGGCCCCTTTTTCTCATAGATATATCATAGCGATTTATCGCCCATATGTGACACCTTCCCTACGATGCACATATAAACGATAAACCGATTTTTATTTTTACTGGAAATACTCCTTTCTAACCTACGTTTTTCAAAATGGTGGAGTTACCGTTTTCCCACATGGATAACTTTTGTTTATGGTAGTCACACACTTTTGAGTATTCATATACTTCCAATAATGCTTTTTGCAGTAATTTTGTTGAATTTAGTATCTGTTGCAAAACATGACAAACATAACAAGAGTTGGTTATTTCTATATAGTAATGCGGTAAATCACCGACACCATTCATTTCACTAGGCTTCTTTGCGGTCACGGAAATATCCTTTTCTTATTCGACTTTTTATAAATTCGTGATGCCAATTTAAAGCGTCCTGCTCACAAACTCGGATAAAGTTTATTTTCTTTTCGTCGCTCCAATCGTCACGAGTATTTACCAATTCTTGAAATTGTTTCCAAGCCTGTAAATATTCATCTTTTCGTGACGCTCCCAACATTACCGTAAGAATAGTTATCCAAGTATTAACTTTTTCGTCAAACGTTTCCGCAATCGGAATAATTTTATTTTCGGTACTGCCCAAATGAATTGGTTCGTGCGGAAATTCTACTCTGGGTTGTTCATTATTTTCTGTCATTGTGTAACTCACTTTCGCAGCAAACATGACCAGCTAGATTTTCCTGTCCAAAGTTTCGACATCCTTCACGATGTGCAGCTTTGAACGTAGACGCTCGACGGAATAAATCTTCCTTGAAATTTTCATTATCCCAGCGAAACTCACCTACAAATTTTTTCCGAAGCATTGCAAAAATGCTATCAATGGCAGAACGGGAATGCCACGTACCGAATTCTTTTTCGGTTTCGTAAACAATTTCCGCAACTGTCTCGTAATGTTGTTGTGTAAACTTTGACACACTCAACTCCTTTGACTAGTTTTAACGTACCTTAAGTATAGCAATTCAGAGACCATAGCCAGCCATAACATAATGCATATAGTATCTGAAGAGACCATAGCCAGCCCTAACATATGGATAGGTAGGATTTACTTTTTATCTTATCACTTCCCCGTTCCACCATTCCCAGTATTCCAGATATGAGCATTCCACCGAATTCCCTATGAGAAGCCGGTATTGCTCATAGATATATCATAGCGATTTTTGGCGCAAAAAAAGCGTCCAGTGAGAAAATCCCACTGGACGCAAATTTTGTTTACGCTACAACGAGTTCACGTTCTGTAGCGTAATTCGAAATTGCAGTCAACGCGTTTTGCTTGAACTGAACTGTAGAAGTGTCAACTCCCATAGCTTGCAAAGTTCTAGCATTTTGTCGAGACTGGAAATTTGGATTCATTTCGCCATCTCGATCACGTTTTGCCCCATCACGATACCAATCAGTTTCTTCAAGAATTGCTTGGTATACACCATATGCACTTCCACCAATTTCACCAACAGTGTCACCTTGATCGCCAACACCATTAGACAAACCAACAATCGTTTCAATACGATTGTCAACTTTAGTTTTCGCAACGCCAACTAGGTCAGAATAAACAGTTTTGTTAGAAACATGTTTATTTTCTTGAACTAGAAACTTTTGCAGAAACTCAACAGTTTGCGAATTATCCATTGTGACATTGGCTAACTGTTCAAATTGCATTTCCATAACTTCAGCAGTTTCACGAATTTTTCCATGTTGAATCGAAATTTGTTCGTCAACACGAATTGAAATTCGTTTTGTGTGCTTAGTTGAAAATGAATTTTCATCAGTAAACCATGACATGTTTAGACAAGCGTACTGTTCTGCACCAAACCTTGCTCCAAACCGTTTTGTGCCATCGATTGAGTTTTGCAAGATTAAACAACCTAGCAATTCATTCATGCCACTAAACTTTTTGAATAGGTCAGGTAATTCTAAAATTACCGTCACAACTGCAAAGTTTTTAGATATGTGAAGCATACGCAATTTTGCACCTTCACCTATCCAATTATTCGCAACGGGAACTAAACGATTATGATCCCAAAGTCTCAAAACCTTACCCGCCGATCTGAATGGAATTGCTTCACGTTGTCCCGAATTGGGATTTACGATAGTAATTTCATTCAGCGAATTTGCAACTATAGGTTCGCCAAATTCGTCGAGTGCATTTTCACCAGATCGAGTAGTTTTATACTCTAAATGTGTGAAACCATCCTCGTTTGTAATTGGACGTAATTCGGGTTTTAAATCCCAAATTCCTTTATCCGCACCAGCATCAAATAATGCATTGTTACCAGTGTAGTTTTCAAATCCCGTTGCAACAAGATTTGAACGTTCTGCACGAATTTCACGCGCAGTTTGTAATGTAGTCAAAATAACTTATCCTTAGTTAGATTTATACATACCGAAAAACCGACCTAGTAATTACTTTTTCGGAGTTCACTTCGAACTACTTTTAGTATATCAATTCAGAAACCGTACCCAGCCAAATTATGAAGTATTTACTTTAGAACAGGTGTGCTAATTATCTTATCACATCTCGACCCCCGTTCCACACTATATCTCATAGGCCATTCCACCGTTCCCAGCCCCTAGTGGTTCCTAGACAGCCTTTTCTCTATGATATATCTATGAGCAAAAAGGACAAATAAAAAGCCCCCCATAGAGGAAAGGTACTCTACAGGGGGCAGGGGTATAGCATTTCAGCTAACCTAACATACTTGCTAACTAAATTTTGTTAGCTTCTTCGGCTGCTAGTGCAATTCTTTCTTGTGCCTTAGCTAGCCGTTCCAATGCTTCGATTGCACGGATAATTAACTTTTCTTCAAACGATGGCATAACCTTACCTATCCTTTCTCCCCGCACCAACTACGGCAGGGGAATGAATTACAAACTGGACATCTAAACAAGGTGTGTTTCACCATGTGCAGTTATTGTTTGAATTGTGTTTAAGTTTATGTGACGGAAACCAAGTTTCTGCATATCAAACACAGTACGCAATCCCAATTTATTAGGGTCGTATTTCATACCTTCCCCAGTTACACCTTTAGTAACTTTGGTACGAAATACCATCTTGCGTAATCTACCAGCAGGAAATTCTTTATTCGGTTTTGTAATAAACTCACAAGATGCTATCTTGCCATCTCCCGCAATTTTATCGAACTCTACTCTATTCATAACTTACCTTTCCATACCTAACTTAACACACTCATCGCAAGCAGCGTAGATACCAATCTCAATCAATTTTTTAGATACACCATCTTTCCAGTTATCTGTAACTTCAAGAGTTGTTGTATCTATTTTCCGCACTTTTATATTTGCGGTTTCACAATAGTCGCAACCTTCACCATTCATAACGTACCTTTCTAATCAGATTCTGACATTATATTATCGCCATAGTCAACATCGTAAGTTTTTTCTGGAATGGTTTGCCATTCTTCATCTTCATCTTCATCGACGGCAATCGTACCGTCCGGACTAATATCTTCCGCTTCAGAATGATTTATATGCAGTTGCATATGAAACGGCATATTGTGTCTAAAGTATTCTATCTCACCAGTTTCGGGGTCGATAAAAACATTTACATGAATTGTTTTATCTTCCGGAATTGGGCGTTTCCATGTATCAGAATCTTCACCTAAGAAAATACATATCGACGCACCAACACCCCAACCGTTACCATGTTTTGAATAAGATGTTTTATTAGTCTTATTTACAACGACATTTGAATCTTCCATAACTAACCTTTCAAAATTATTATTTAGGGGGTAGAGATCGCCAGTTGTTAGTGTTGCAATTCAGTCGGTCACTCAAGCTAATCAGCTCTCAACTACCTTGATAATAAGTATATCAGTTCAGAAACCATAGGGATATAGGCTACCACACCAAAAGGGGTGTTTATATCTTATCACTTCTCGTTCCCACGTATTCCACCTATCCATTCCCGTTCCTAGGTGTTCCTAGGTGTTCCTATGTAGCCGTTCTCTCTATGATATATCTATGAGACAAAAGGACAGATAGCCTCCTACCAGAACTTCCAGTATAGGCTAAACCGAATTGGGCTTCTGAATTCCACCTCTAGTAGATAATCAGAGATATCAAATCGCCAGATTCTATTTAGGAATTTTGGGAACGAAATTTGGGTAACCATTTATCTATCCTGTCTACGCTTGTATCGGTACGCAATGTTCTCTCGGTTCATTCGTTTTAAGTCCTCACTCCGTTTGCTACCTGCTTTTTGAGTACCATGTAATAACAAGGCAAACGAGTCGCTACCGTAGATAGCAAGTGAATCATCATGGTCAATCTTTAGTCCTAATTTTTCCGCTTCATCGGGGTGACCAACTACAAGAGCATATTTAAGATTATGTTCTTTTATTAGATTATCCGCCCGCCCACCATAACTAGCCGTTAGTGAAAAGTTATCTGGGATTGAATCTATTCTATTTATCCAATAGGGAAGAGATTTTGTATACGCATAAAATATCCGATAGGGATTTTCGTGTGCAAATCTCATCCAAGCATCGAAATACATTTGATTGTAAAATTCCCCGCCTACGTGAATACGAAACGGGTCAAGCGATTGACGAATTGACACATCGAGTAAATCAAGCATCTCTTGCATGGTATTGCATTCTTGCAATAAATTCGTGTTGTGTTGTCGCTGATTGAATACATTTGTATATGCAGCTTCTTGAGTAGCCGAAAAACAGCGGGTATCTGAAAATTTACCATCGACAATCTTTCTAGTTACCTTATGAACTTTAGCCATACAAGTGTAAGCAAATGGGCAAGTATGCCCTGATAGCAGGGACAAACTATCGTAATCAATTTTACCATTGGGGGGACTTATTTTAAGTCGCTGGGCTGGTGACCACTCCGGACGGATAGCTAGTCGTTCTTTTAATGCAGTGGTTAAGAGTACTCTATCGCCACCTATGTGAGTTCGCGTTAACATGGTATACCTCTCAATTTGTATACTCTTATTATAGCAATTCAGAAACAGCACCTGTAGACAGGGTGTATAGTATATAACTAGAACTCGTAGACAGTATATATCTTATCACATCTCGTTCCTATAGTCAAGCCCCCCCGTTCCCAGCGTTCCTAGGTATCCATCCCTTGTAGTTCTCTATGATATATCTATGAGCAAAACGCTGCCTAGCCGTCCTGTGGATACCTAGTTTCTCGTATTTTGGGTAAAAAGAAACCCCGCTCCCGAAGGAGCGAGGCTTCCAATGCGCTTGGCGGAGTAACGATAGCTAAAGACGAAAGATGAAATATCGTGGTGAGTAATCAGAGTGATGTATACGATTAGGATTCGTGGTTCGGGTAGTTATCCGCGGATTAGCTACTGTATGTTCCTGAACCTAACGAGGGACATTTGCATGTGTCAACCTGAGTGATTCTTTATCTATATTCTATTGTTCCACCGCCCTGACCAGTTTTGCAGGAGAGAGGTTCTGGATTAAGGGGCGTATGCAATTGACCCCCCTAACTCCTTACACATATAAGTATACCACACCCTGTGGTATTGTCAAGTCCTATCATCAATGTTCCATAAGCATAGCTATCCTTTGCTTTCATTCTACCTATCCTTTGCTTCCTTCTCTGCCCACCCTGCAACAATATGAGAATCGCTGTGGGCGCGGAAAAGTTTAGCTAACAAAGCATCATCAGCGTAACCAATACATGCAGTATGTATAGGTAGCCTATCAGTGTAATACCAATAGTCCTTATTAGTTACTGCCCCATCACAGTGGACACAGTTCATACTAGCTATCCTTTCACTAAGAGCCTTATTGCTCTACTACCATTATATCAGTTCAGAAATCATAGGCAGATAATGGCTAACTAGGCTTTCTTCTTCTGGATAACTACCCTTTCGTTCCACTATACCTAGCCTTTCGTTCCAAGCACAATAAGCAAACTCCACTATCTACTAAGTACCCCCATTCCATACATACTGGACACTCCACTGTCGTTCCATACATCCTATCTATCCTTTTGTCGTTCTACTTAGCCTCAAAATACGAATTCGCAATAAAATGAACTGGAACATCTAGGAACATTACGGAACATTTAGGAACTTC
>Ga0208668_1000534_pt1 | contig 10341 bp, 6 predicted proteins | sample 18_taG_FD_184093 | JGI IMG/M metagenome (GOLD analysis project Ga0208668, IMG submission 184093) | Marine viral communities from the Subarctic Pacific Ocean - 18_ETSP_OMZAT15316 metaG (SPAdes) (version 2) | ecosystem: Environmental > Aquatic > Marine > Oceanic | place: Pacific Ocean | collected...
ATTGCAAATTTAAAATAATATTGACTAAACTCTACAAATAGCTTATCAACAAAGTTTTCGCTCGAATCTTTCTTGGCTTTATATAAAATACTTTTATGCCAATGTGATTCCTGCTGGAATTTTCTTATTAAAAGCAATATCCTGTTATGCTCAAGCTTTGACAATGCTAGCAAACTATCTAGTAAAATCCCTAATATTTGTGTAAAAAAAGAATTTGGACTTTTAAGATCAACTTTGGTAAAATTAAGATTTGATTTTTGAATTAAATTATTTTTAATTAGCTGCGGAATTTTTGGATCTGTGTTGACAAATTCATTGAGACCAATAAGAAAATATGCAAGTGGCTCAACTTTCGATGTCATAGGAAATTTAGGATAATTCAATAAATCATAAAAATACTTGTATATTATTTCACCAACTGCATTGTCTAAAAGCCTTACGACGACTTCAGCAGTTGCAATATATAATGCTGACTCTAAAATATAATCAAATATAAACAAAAACTTTAATGTATCAATTGTCCCGTCAGTATTTATCAATCCTAAAGAATTTGCATCAAAACCAGCCAACATTTCAAGCTCTTCAGCATAAATTTTGTTTTCATTTGAAAAATCGCTAAATATTCCGTTAAATTGATTATAGTATTGTATGTTTTCATCAGATTCAAAATTAAAAGACTTGTTTTTTAATAAGCCATTCTTATCTTCACTAATTATTGAAGGTTTGTACGTATTCAAAGGACCAAGAGGTAACATTAAAGCTGACGATGTCTTTAAACCACTATCAGTTCTTAAGGATTCAAATGTATCAAATTTGTTGTTTTGATCTTTTGTAACACGTTCACTATCAATGATTTCTAAGTCTGAAGTTCCGTCCTCGTTAAACGTTGTTCTTCGAATAGATCCATCTGTTTGTAAAACATATTTTTTAGACGACATTTTTATCCCTTTATCACAGGCTTACTTTTTAAATATTCATCTAAATCAGTATTCGTAATATTATTTTTTATAGACTCAGATGTTACGTTAGTATCAAATAGATTGACTATACTTTCTAAGTTTGTATTTACTTTTCTATCTATCACTTTTCTAGCGTCATCTTGACTTATACCAAGTTTAGATGCATATACTCCAATCAAAGCTTCTAACATACCGCTCTCTTTTATTGACTGGAGAGCTTGCATCTGTATTTTGTTTTTATCCATAATTAAAACCTTAACCAATCATTGAAGAACTCTGTACACGACTTCCTGCTGCATCAACAACTGCGCCATCAGATAAAACTTTACGTCCCTTTATTGGATTCGTCATTTTTCCTACTATATCACTATCCAAAACAACTTCTGTTAGTGTATTACCATCAACTTCAAGACGAATAGTTATTTCAGAAAGGCCTCCTCCTGCTGTTGCCACCGGTGCTCCTGTAAGAGCTGATACTACTCCTTGTATTCCTTGCAATGCAGCATTAGCAGCATTTCCTGCATATGCAATTGCACCAACAATAGGCCCGTCTGACTTTCCAGCAACCCCTTGATCACCAACTGCAGTTTGTTCTAATTTGTAATTACCGTCGGGCTTTTGCTTTAGAAATCCTAAATTATTAGCACCTGCCATGTTAGAAGCATAATCCTCAACTTTACCTATTTCTAACGTAATATTTCTTGATGATGAGTATTTTTCCAACGTATTAAGAGACTTTTTTATATAATTATCATAGTCACCTAAAGAGTCTCTTTTGTGCATATTTGTAGATACAATTTCCTTAAGCATTGAAGAAACTTTCTCTAATTCCAACCTTTCAGCAGAAGTTGTAGATGATTTATTTATATTTTTTTCTACAATTGCTTGCAGTTGTCCTACTCCTCGTGCCTGCTCTAGATCATATCCTTGAGTTAACTTTGCAACTAAATTATTATCAATATCTGATACATCCATGCCTAAAGTCTTTGCGATTTCTCTCTCTTCAGCAGCTTCTTCTTGACCGCTGCTAAGAGAAAACATAGTAGCGCCTAACCTGGTTCCTTCAAGTTTTTTTGTTACAACATTCCAAGCTGTACTAACTATCGTTGTTACAGTATCATACACAAATTTAAAAATTGGCTTGCCTAACTTAAACAAAGAAGGTAGTATTTTTTCAACTATTGTATCAAATATCTTCGTAAGACCTGCGACCATGGCATTAGAATCAGTTTCGTTAATATTAAAAAGTTTGCTAAAAACTTTCGCTAATGAATTGTCGCCAGAAGTAATATCTGAGTCAAGCCAATTGACCAAATCTTCTAAAGTAGTTGCAAAAACATCTATTAAGCCTGGACCAATTGCCGTAAATGCTTTGAGTAATTGCCCGACAATCTTGCCACCACTTTTCATTAAAGTCCCAACAAAATTGTTACCCTTGTTAAAACTAGCAAAAGAAAATATCTTGTTTGCTTTTTTACTAAATTCATTTTGTAATGTAGTTAAGTTTTCTTTGCCTGAGAATATTCTTTCAAAAAATCCTCCCATATCAATAGCAAACGTTTCAAAAGTCCCTTTAAATTTATCGGAGTCCAATAAACCTTTCTTGCTTTTACCATCACCTACCATTTCTTCTAAAACTGTTGTAAAAGGTGAAAAAGCTTTGACTAATGCAGATTTAGCTCCTTTAGAAACCTTCAATCCTGATAGAAAGAAATCTTCAAATCTTTTCGAAACTCTTAATAAAACAGGGGACAAACCTGACGCTGTCTTGATTGTATTCATAACACCATCAGCAAAATTTCTAAACATATTGTCGCCAGTCAGCGTTCTCTTAATTTCTTTTAATGACCCAGACATCAATTTTAAATTTTTAATCTGTTGTTGCGTTGGATCATCTTCTTTCATCTTCTTTTGAATATCTGTATATGACATCCCTAAAGTTCGATAATTCATTGTCATCTTTAATGCTTGCTCAGATAAACCTGTATGCGTAGCCATCAAAGACTTTTCGTGACGATTTAAATCATCAAAAGACCTGCCTGTTGAAAGCATTGCGTCTCTAAATTGCTCAATAATCTCTTCGGGCTTTTCAGCCTTTAAAAGCTGCAAGGCATCTACATTCATACCAAAAGTTTGAGAAAGCATTGCTGATGTTTGCGCTGCAGATTCAAATGTGTCTATTTTACCAAATACAGCAGAAGCCTCTTTCATAGACAAACCCATTTGCGTTAACTTGGCAGTTGTCTGCATAAGCTGGCTATCAGATAAATGTCCAAAGTTTGTTATATCTGTTCTTAACTCCATAAAGTTCTTAGAAAGTTTCTTCCTGTCCAAACTAAACTGTTTAGCAGTTGCATCACCAGCAACAACAACCCTATCCAATGCTGTATACATACTTTCACCATTTTTGACAGCTTCTGCTGTTATATACTCGATATCTTTACCAGCAAAACCTAAACTTTTTGTTGCCTTATAAAAATGCTCAAAGGTTTCGTCGAGGTTAGCTATTGACCCGCCAGCAACATCAGCAAATTGTCCCATATCAACCAGCGCTTGGCCTGATGCTTCTATCATTGCTGCAAGACCACCGGCGCCGGGTCCAAACAGTTTAACTAAATCGCTCCCTACATCTTGAAACTTATCTAAAGACACCGCTGAAGATGTTGACATTTTTTTAATCGACGCGCCTAATCCGTCATTAGTATCAATAAATTCATTCAATTTGAGAACAGAATTTCCAATAGTTTCTACAACATCTTTCCTAAAGCTGTGTCCTATTTTCGCTGCAGATCCTACAATTTGTAGAGGTAGACCTGCCATAGTTTTAGCAAACTTGGTAGCAACCATTATTCCACCAAAAAAGATGCCTGTGACAACTGACGCAAGCATTTTCAGCTTTTTTATTACTTGAACAATAGCAAATATAATTGGATGCTTTGAAACTAGATCTAGCGCTTTAGTTGCTATTTTTGAAAATCCACTTGTAATCTTTCCTAAACTGCCAAATGCAGATTTGGCTGCGCCTAAAACACTTTTGCCTATATTCATAGCAAACCCAGCAGCTTTTCCAGATAGAAAGCCAAACATTGACAGCTGACCTTTTTGTGCTTTTTGAAATTGTATTGTTGCTATTGTCGCAGCGTCTATTTGAGACGTCATTGACTTTAACTCACTTATAGTTTGAAGAAGAACTTTGCTTATTTCAATAACACTACGCTTTATTCCTTCATAATTTTCTTTAAGATCCCTTGCAGCATTATTAATTTGCTCTGTAAAGCTTGTATGTAATTGTTGATCTTGCTCTTCTAGCTCTATTCGTTCTTTTATTAAGACATTAAACTTTTCAATATACTCATTTTGCTTTTTTTGAGACTCAGCAGCAGCCAACGTCGCTTTTGACATTTTAGAAATTGAAGCTGCAGCTGCTTTTGCTATAGAAGTTTGATCTGTTGCCATTTCGATGTTGTCCTAACAAAGTTTGCATTTAAACAAAATTAATAATTAAAATCCTTTTTTAAATATGTTATTATTGTTATTACTATTAGAAGAATTTGGTACGTTGTTATTATTTATTGTCTGTTTTTCGTTTTCATTTTCTTCCTTTAGTTTATATATAAACCACAAACGTTTCCAAACAGGTAGCTTGTAAGCATCTAGATATGTAAAGTTTGCGTGCTTTATTAAAACATAAAGTTGTTCTAAGATGATTGTTTTATTTTCAGGCGTCAGGCCAAAAAAACGAAGCGCCAATTGGTAAGTCAACCTCGCTTTCCTCGTGGCAATGTGTGCAAGTCATATGTGACTTCATATCAACGCCAGGTTCGTGATTATCTAAGAACTTCCGAAGTGACAAGGAGTCTCTAACGGGCATATTTCTTACAAACATAGAAATTTTATTTTTATCTGTAATATTGTCTATGGCAAGAATTGATCGATTAAGTCTGTCTGTGATCGCGCTTTCTGTATTTAATCCGCTTTTCTTTTTGCGTTCAGAAATAATCATCATCTCTCTTTCATCTTTACCTGTCAAAAACTTGACCTTTACAGTTTTCTTAGTTACAGGCAAAACAACTTCAAATTCATTTACTCCAATTTCAACAGGATCTACTACAAGCCTTTTAATTGGTAATGTAGATAAGTCAAAAGAATTCTTGCTTGATTTTGAACATTCTGGGCAAGTTATCTCTAACTCATAGTCAGCGCCATAGCCTGTAATTCTTAATGCTATTAAAAGAGCATTTCTGTCTCCTGAAATTAGATCATCTGGGTCTATAGACTTATCTGTTAAACAACTTTGTATCAGCTTACTAATAACAGTTCCATTTTTAATATAAGCTCTAGAAGTCAAAATATCTTCTTCTTTAGCTGTCATTGGTTTAATATCTATAGTTTCTTGACCAAATAAAGAACCTTCAGTTTTATATATTATTCCTCTTGAAGGAAGAGGCACAGTCTCAACTGGAATCTCAATTCCAAAATCATCAAGCATTACATTAGATTTTTTAATAGGGCTGTCAGATCTGATACCTTCAGGGTTAATCGGCTCATCTAGATTATTCATATTATAACGTACTCCAAAAACTATATAGTAGTATTTATTATATTAATGTCGTTACTATTTGTAAACTGTTTTATACTATTAATTAAATTATTTAAGTCTAATTGAACAAAACTTTCAGGCCCAGGATCATAAAGCATAAAGTTAACTGATCCTCTTAAGATGTTATTTAAATAATTTTCTTTAGTTATACTATTTAAGTTAGCTACGTCAATGTGAATAGAATATCTTTTTATAATTCCTCTTTCAATATAACTCTCAAAAAAGTTTCTTAAAGCTAAATCTACAGAAGATTTCAAATTAAATAATGATCCATTCTGACTATCATTTGAAAATAATACACTATTACCTTGAAATATAGGCTCAACTGTAAGCAGGTTCTGTAATTCTCTAACAATAGTTTGTTTAGTTCTAATATTATGATATAATTTCATAATACTCTTGTTGTTCTTATTTAAAGTATTAGCTGTTAATAATTGTAATTTATCACCTGATGTCATTAGCCCTATTGGGTTTATACAGACATCACCTTTTTTGATTTCCCTCAAAAGACTATCAAATCTATTGTTATTATAAATAAAGTTTCTATTAAGTACTGTATTGTACGTTAAGAATGATGGGTTGTCTATTACTCCGCTATCTAATGTTTCATTTATTTCTTTTGTCGCAAGTGAATTAATAACAAATATACTTGAAGGTATCTGCACCCTTTCAGCATTATTAATTGACGCACTAATTGAGTTAAGTGCTATAAAAGAATATTCAGACATTAGAAAGTTTTCTTTAAACTTGTTTAAAGTATTATCTACACCCTGATTAATAAAACTCTGTATGTCATCTCTTTCATCATCATAGTCATCAGGCTCGTTATTTATATTCTTATAGAAATAAGGATCCTTAATAAGACCATTATAATCTACATAGTTTTCGTTTACTGCAGCAGAATTGTAACCATATTCCGGAAAATCTGCAATATAGAGAATTTGTTCATCGTTTGACTTCTGTACAGTCTTTTTCAATAATTCTATATGAGATATTCCTGGCATACAAAAAACATCACTGCGTATATTTCCGTCATTAAAAACAATATCTGCAGCTAAATTATACGCATCATACGTTTGGCCTGTTGTTTTTCCTGAAATTTCTTCATCATATTCTCTTAATATTGATAGATTGTGATGTTCTCTTTTGAAGTCATCTAAAATGTTAAAACCATCAAATCCGCCGCAAGTCATCAAATCGAAATGAAGATATTTGGCGTTGAATGAATCATCAGCTGTAGATGTAGAAAGCAAATCATTGATGTTGACGTATTTATATAATGATTCATCAACTTCTGCAATTTTAGATACCATCTCTCCTTTTCTATTATAAAATGCAAAATCCCACATTTTTTTCGTATTGCTCTCTGGAAAAGGATATAATATTTTTTCCAAATGAAAGAAAGAATTTCTAAAATCAGAATTATTATCTTCTAAGTCTTCAACCCATATATTATTGCTGCTGTCATTATAATCGTTCTTAAAATATTTAGCATAGTCAATATAACCGTTATAGTCTGTAGTATTACTTTCTGCATAAGAATCAAATATTATGTTTTTATTTTGACCAGCAATAACAACATCTTTTATTTTCTTAACTGAGACTTTGTCAAATAATACGCCCCAGTATCTTTTTTTAAAATTAAACTTTTTATCATTCTCATTGTAAATAAACAAATGGTTTGAAACATATTTTATTGGATTCTGATATACTGCAAGCTCTTGAATACTTGTATTTGACGCAGAATCTTTATTAGTCACGTGACTTAAGTTGTTTGCATTTATATCTAGTCTTGGATAAGGCATAAAACCGCTAGGTATTAAGTTTGTCGGGTTTATTTCATCTTCTACATCATCGTGAACTTCAACATAAACATAGCTATTAGTTTTTTTATAGAAACCTTTGTTCTCTATTTTTTTTGTTATTACACTATATGATGAGTACTCTGTACCTATTATGTTTGCTATATAATTTTCATCATAAGGATTTAGTGATAAGTTTGAAAACTTTTCTAATAAAATAAAACTGTTTTTGTTTATTTCATATAACTCAATATCAAAAATTGACCACTTTTCAAGAACACTCTCGGCGTTTATATTCCCAGCTCTTCTTGGTATTATTTTAAATCGAAATCTATTTCCAGAATCACCGTCATCATAAGCAAAAAATCTAAATAGTTTTTTACATTTCTTATAAATATTAATTTTATCAAAGTCAGTTAACTCGCTTCTATTTACAGGCTGTGATACTATCCAAGGCGTTTTTGCTTTTTTATAAGGAGACTTAAAGTTTTCAAAATTACTAGTTCCACTATTCCACCCACCAGATCCACTCATTATTAAATGCTTCAAAGAACTAGTCTCTCTCGGTTTATCAAGACTACTTAGATTTCTAAACTTTGCATATGAAACGTGACCCCTGTATAACACTTGTGATAGATTAGAGTTTATTTCATCTAATTCAAAATTCTTATTTGTACTTTCATCACAATAATAATCTAAAACATTTTTAGAATCATTTTTTAACCCTTGAACATAAATCATCGGAAGTGATGAACTAGAAATAGTACTTCCTATAAAAGCAGACTCACTATTACTTTTTACAGCAAGTTCTTTCTTTTTCGTTATAACATTTATATTGTCTATCTCGCTATTTTGCAAGTATAACGATGTTCCACTCGTCATCAAAACGACATCTGTTACAAAACAAACTGTTTTGCTAGCTGGTGATGTTATGTTTAATTGTTCTAAGTACTTATTATGTGGTGAGATATAACCAGTTGTATCTTTATTTTTAACAATACTACCAATAAAGCAAGTTCTTCCATCCTCGCCACCTGTATTTGAATATGAGTTGCTTCCTTTAACACCGAATACACTACTACCGCTAAGTATATTTTCACCGACAACAAAGCCAACATTTTCAGAATCAGGCGCGCCTAAAACTCTTGTATAACTTAATTGAGTTTTACCACTTTCAAGCCAAGTCCTTGACGCAATAGGTCCGTGCATCGTGGCTTGATCTTCAAAATCACCAAAAACATTTTCCCAAGTATTCAAAGTATCATCGTTTTTTTCAAACGACGTAATATGTTGTGGTACAAAAGCTGGTCCTTTTTTAGATGTACCTACTAAACTTAAAGTTTCTTCTGTTAAAGAGACATTTTGTTCCTCTTTAAAAACTAAAGGCGTACTTATATTAGCACTTATCTGGCCATTGATTGTATTTGACATTTAACATCCTGCTTTTCTATACATTTATATTTATTTAATGCACATAAAAACAGGATATTAAATATTAATATTGAAGCACGCAATTATCAAATCGAATAGTTAATGAGATATCTGTTGGCTCTTCACCATCATAAGATAAATCTCCAAAGTTTGCATTAGTTAGAAACGCGCCTTTGATATCCCATAACTCTACAACTGTTCCTACAGGATCAAGCATCTTAAGCTGGCAGTCTCTTTTATAGAAATCTGCATATCCTGCTCTACCACTAACTGATTCATAATGTGTACGAATCCATTCCATAACTTGTTGAGCTCCACTAGGTGCAATCGGATCATGCAATGTAACGTTCAACTGATCAAACGTCATTTTGCCTGCAATATATCTTTTTGCGTTAATAAAGTTAATCTCTTGCTCACCAATTGTGAAAGAAGGACGTGCAGCAGTTTTAAGGATAAAGGCATCAATACCCTCAATTGCGAAAATCCAGCGATTCTTTCTTTTTGGCTCAAACTTGTTCGGAATCATTTCAGTAACTGAAAGTGTCTCTGCCATTTTATATTCTCCTAAAATTCTTTATATATCTATATATTAATCAATTGAATTAGTTACAACAAAATCAAGTGAAATAAATTCTACTGACTTAGTCGGCTGTAAATATATCTTTCCTCTAATTGTATTGTTTTCAACGTCATTTTGTGTTGTAGTTGTAGTATCAATTTGCACCTTATATCTATCAACACCCTGTCTTGCTTGAACTTCAGACATTATCGGCTCTACTAAAGCACTAAACTTTGCCAAAGTTGAAGTTCTATTGGGCTCAAATAACAATGTTTGCGCAATGTTTTTAACTCTACGCCTAACATTAATCAATAGTCTACGAACATTAATTCTGTCTAAAGCTGACTGGTCTTGCAATAAAGTTTTTTGTCCAAATGCGTAAACCTCACCACTTCTACCAGCAGGCTCGTAAATAGGATTAATATCAGCGTCGTATAACTCATTAAGCAGCGTTCTGTTCATTTGGACTTGTGATTTAATTGCACCAATCCTTCCTCTATTCAAACCTGCAGGCGCAAACCAAGGGTCAGCTAAACTATCATTTTGGCTCATAACACCTAACATACCAACAGATGGCGGCACTCTAAGCGGTGCACTATTTGATGGTCTTCTCATAATAATATCTGGGAAATATGCAGCTGCAAATGATGTATCAAGACTACGACTTGAAAATCTTGCTATAGTATTTCTAACGTGTGCTTTAGTTGATGAATCTATGATTACTGATGTACTTCCTCCATCACTTGATTCTTCAATATCCATTATAAACATTGCATCAAATCTTGTTTCGCAAGCTGTTACTGCATAGTCTGTTACTAGTGGTTCTCTAATTCCAGGTATTGCTAACAACTGGAATTCTGTTGCACTTTTGTCTGCCAATACATCGATTGCTCTTTTGTAAGCAGCAATAGTTGGTCCCGTAAATGATGCCACACCTGTAGCTGTTGATGTTTCATCATTAGCTTCACGATGCGCAGCAATTGATGTTAA
>Ga0208668_1000537_pt1 | contig 10327 bp, 15 predicted proteins | sample 18_taG_FD_184093 | JGI IMG/M metagenome (GOLD analysis project Ga0208668, IMG submission 184093) | Marine viral communities from the Subarctic Pacific Ocean - 18_ETSP_OMZAT15316 metaG (SPAdes) (version 2) | ecosystem: Environmental > Aquatic > Marine > Oceanic | place: Pacific Ocean | collected...
ATTACTTTTCTGCACACTTCTTTTTTCCCCATTTCCAAGTTTGAGTTAGTGATTTTTTTTCTTGAAGCTTATCATTTTTGCTATCTGTTTCGGTTACACCAACTTCAACTGTAGTTTGATCTGGACAAACACGAGTATCAGTACTACAATTTGTTAATAAAAGTAATGAAGTACAACCTGTTAATAAAATAAAAATAAATAACCATTTAACCATCAGTTTTTTTCTTTTTATTTACTTGTTTCTTTTTAAGTTGCTTAAGTTTTTGTTTAACAAAATTAGTATTCTTTTTAATCTGCTTAGATAGAATTTCCTGCCCTTGTTGAAGTTTAAAAACTTCTTCCTTCATTCCCCAAGTTTCGTGGAGATTCCAGCCGACCAAGGCAATTAATGCGGCTAATGCCATACCAATTATTTTATCTTTTAAATCCATTAGTTGTAATTATATTCTGTTGTTGGTTGATTATCTTCTAAAGCTTCGAATAGTTTTTTGTGTTGTTCCATAATCTCTTCATCTTTATTCATCATCCGATCTACTTTATCTTGTAGTTTTTCTACGTGTCTTTCTAGTTTATCTACTTTATCTAGTTGTACTGCTTGAGTTGTAGATAGATCAAATGTACGAGTAAGTGTCCAGCCAGCTAACGCCAACAAGATACCAACTAGTAATGTCATTAATTTTTCAAGCATTATTTTTTAACTAATGATCCACCAAAGTATAAACCAATAATAGCTGATACTAGGTTAGTATCTAATGGTGTAATGACCAAACTATTTGAAGATAGTGTTACCCATTTCATTATTTCTTTTTCGGGTAGAAAGAAAAATGCAGGTTTAAATTCTAAGTAACCTACAATTACACTTATATCTGGTTGGAATATTGGCACTAGTTTTGGCAATAATACTATCGCAAAAACAGCAGTTAATGCTATAATTCTTCTAGTCCATTGGAATCCTACATTATCATATTCTCTTGCTTCTTTAAAACCTTTTTGTTGTACCTCGGCTCTAGCCAATAACATTTTTTGTTCTGCTTGTTTTGCTTTAATACTTTGAGACCATAAACTCATTACTCCACCAAGTACAGTGGACCCAAGCATTGTTATCATTTCAAATGGCATCTTTATACCCTAGTCCTTTAGCCCTGCTTCCCCATAGCTTTTGCCATGACCAAACATTTAATTTACTTGACCAATGATAAATAAATAATACTATATGTTTCATTTTTTACTCCTATAAAATTATGGGGGATAGTTATTAAGCTACCCCCCAATATTCTTTAATTTATTTTTATTATTTTAGGTTTCTTTTCTTCAGGAATATTTTCAAAACATTTAATTTTAAGCATGCCATCTTTAAAGTCAGCATCCCCTATTTCCATGTATTCCGATAAAGAAAATTTTCTAAGTACACTTCTTGAAGCAATACCCTGATGAACTAAATTATTAGAATCTTTCTCTTCTCTTTTAGCAGAGATACTTAAAATTCCATCCTTTAATTCAACTTGAATATCCTTTTTAGTAAAACCAGCTAAAGCTAACTCTACCTGATATTTACCATCCTCTAACTTTCTTATATTATATGGTGGAAAGTTTGAAGTGTTTAATTTTGAAACTTCCAATAGAGAATCAAATATTTTATCGAATCCTATTGTATAATTTCTAAATGGATCAAAGTCCATTAAATCATATCTTGTCATAATAACCTCCTTATTTAAGCAAGATTAAGTACCAACCTATTATAGCATTGGTACTATCATTATCATATGATAATAATTCTGTATTAATTAACTAATGTAATAATTATAATAAGTACAATGACTCCAGCTATAACAGTTTTTTTGTTATCCTTTGCCATATTAATATATTTTTTTATTGTTTCCATGATTTACCTCTTTGTTTCTTTATTTAAATATACTCACTAGTGTAGCTATAGTAGCACCTAGCCCACCCAAAAGCCAGTAAAGTAGCCTGTCTATTTTACTATGTAGTCTGTCTATATCTCCATGTATATGTTTTAAATCGTTTGCTCTTATATTTGTAATAGCCGCTTTCAACCCTTTCACATGCCCATAAAGAGCTATGATATGTTCGCCAGTTGTTTTAGGTTGCTTTGTCATTATTTTAAATTTTTTCTAAAATAGTGGCTTCCTATTTTTAATCTTCCAGGACCATCGTCTTGATTAAAAAAATAAGCACCTTCTGTTAGATCTGGTGTTTGTCCAGCTAAAACTTTTGTTGCAATATTATAAGCCATATTATATTTCTTAAGATGAGTTTTTTTTGGATTATTAAATCTATCAGGGTTATTAATTAAACCTTTAAATGCACCTGATGTTCTAATAATTTTTTCTATATCTGTTTTACCTTCACCTCTTGTAAAACGTTCGTAATTACCATGGGTTTTTATACGATGCGGTGTAAGTCTATTTTTTACAACCCAAGACATAGCAGCCATTTCATCAGCATTAAGCTTATCATCTGCTTCTGTGGTAATCATTCTTGCTATAAGATCTATATCATAAGGAGATGGTAATTTTTTCCATTTTTTTGCAGCATCATAGGGAAGTAAGGTCTCCATTTGATTTTGTATTGGCTTTCTAGGTGGTATAATATCCATTATTTAAAGTACCCCGCTACTACTTTTTGCCATCCTTTTGATTTAATATTTTTATTAGCATAAGTTTTAAATGTTCTGTTACCAAATGTACTCATAAATAAATATGGATCTGCAGATTCTTTTAAATCTCTCATTAGATTATGTGCTAATTGATTTTCTTTTCTTTGTAATTTATCTATTTCAGCTCTTTTTTCATCAGCTGTATACGCAGAACCAGTTGTTGAATTAAATTTTTTGAATCGAATAATCTGTCTTTTTTCTCTTAACATTTTAATTGCAACTAGACCTTCTGATAACATTTCAGATATAGTTATAGCTGATCTAAGTTCATCACTTTTTAATTTATCTACATCAATCTTCATTTTATTTCTAAATAATGTTACTAAATCATCAGATGCAGTGTCGAAACTTGTTATAGTTTTTTCTGCTTCTCTTTTTAAATCATATAAGACACTTAAATTTTTACTGTATTTAGTAGGAACTTCTGCTGTAAATCTTCTTGTAACAATAGAAAATATATTTCTAGATATATCACTTTCATCTGGTCTTGCCTTTGGCCTAGGCCCAAATGCTTCATCATCCCACGCCATAGCTGCTTCAGCTATATCTAATGGATATGAAGCTATTCCTACAAAATAATTATTTATAACATAATCAACTGTTATTGGTGATATAAAACTTTCACCACCTTTTAATTTTACAGAAAATACTTCATCATAAATAGAATTTATACCATCAGCTATTCGTTCTGCTGTAAAAGTTGTATTTGTTTTAATTAATTGATCTCTATAAACACCTTTACTTTTATGATAAGGTATTATTTCTTGATTTTTGTAATTTTGATTTCTTATTAAATCTAAAACAGGTGAAGCTAAAGTTGGTGTAGCTAATCCAGGTAATATTTTTACCAAAGAATGATATGCATAATTTAAAACTATCTCTGGGGCACCTTCTTGGAATGCTTCTAACATACCCCTTGCTATATTTGGAAAAAGACCAAAGTCATAAGGTTTTGGTATTAGAAAAAATCTTTTAATTCTTCTTGTTCCATCTGGTCTTAAATGACTACCATCTGGTTTTGTATCTTCATAGATAGGTATTACATAATTTAATAGTTTAATATCTTCGTCTAATGATTCATACTCTGGGGTTTCATTGGTAAGACTCCAAAATAATATCTCTGGTGCTACTAAAGTTGCCAACACACCTGTACCAAATTTTACTGGATTTTCTGAAGCTCTTCTTACAACACTTTTATAGAATCCCTGTAATCCTGCATTAAAAAACATAGTAACTCTACTGTAAGCGTTTAACGCACCACTAGCTCCATGCATTCCAAAATCTGTAGCTATCTCTCTTCCACCAAATCCTGCAACTAACTCTGATGCACCTACTTTTTTAGCAAAATTATATTCAGCTAATCTAGATGCATACTCAATTCTGTTCACTAACTGAGCATATGCTTTACCTGTATCACCAACAAAGTAACCTATTTCATCTAAATAATTTATAGAATCAAGATAAGCATCTTTGTTTTTTACTGGACTATTTTTTATTTTTGCTGTGAGATTTGTAAATAATCTCTCTGTGTCTCTTCTTCCAGAAAAACCCATTGTAATTAAAGCTCTTTGATAGTTTTGATTTAATGAAAGTGCTTCTTTAAAACCTCTATAGTAACCTTTAAATCCAGGATCATTCTTTACATTTTTAACTATGGATCTAAACATATCTGCAGGTGTTTTAAAAGTTTTTGCAAGACCTATAGCTGTACTTAAACCTGGTGCAAAACCATATGCATTAAATCCAAATGCACTGTTGATACTACCAGATAAAGTATCTCTTATACCATTAAATGCAATAAATGGAGGACTATGAGTTATAAATGCTGGAAGTACTCTAGATGCAGTTGCGAATTTTCCTAAAGCACCACCTCTTCCACCTTTACCAGTTATACCATGACCCCAGCTACCATAAATTAAATTTTTTAAATACTTATTAGTTATGCCACCCATTGATTTAAACATATCTACATAGCCTGGATCTTTTATTTCATATAATTTTAATTTTCCATTTTTATATACAACATCTATAATTGAATCCCCATGTCTAACTGTATCTGCAAATGCTGTAACTGTTATTGAATCTTGTCCTTCAAGTGCTTGCTCAAGTTTTTTACCTAATTTAACTCCTGCATTACCTGCCTCTTCTTCTACTTTTTCTATTATACTTTTTGTTATTGCCTTTACTTCTCTAACTTTTGTTACAGGTTTATATATTTCTGATGTTTTAAATTTACCTTTAGTTATTACTTCAAGTTTATCTATTTCATTATATACTTTTAATTTAGCTAAATTAGTTTCTGCAGCTTTATAGGCATGAAATGTATAACTCATCATGCTTTCATGAATAGGCTCTATATCTAATCTACTACCAGTAATTCTAAGTTTAGCAGGACCTTTAACTCCACCGACTATATCTGTAGGATCACCTTCAATAGCTTTTGGTTTCTTATCAGATATTTTAGAAATTTTAGCAATCTTTTTTTGTTCAATTTCTTTTAATAAAGTTTTTTTATTTTTTTTATAAAATGGAGCATATACTGGATCTTCCTCCATTATCTTCATCATTTGCTTAGTCGATAAAATGCCACCCCTACGTTGTAATTCTAATAATGTTTGTGTGTATAATCTATGTTTTTTAAATGCTTCTCGTGCAACAATTTTTTCATCGCCACCCAACGCATTAAATTTTTTTATAGCAGAATTAATATCTGCAACTTTCATACTAACAGGTATATCCCGTGCTTTTAAATTTTGAGATCTTCTTGCTTGAAGATAATTATTAAATACACCTAATAATCGTCTATCTGCAACTGGCATTATAATTTTAATATATGGCTCTACTCCTGCATCTTCATAACCACCTTTAACAATGGTATTAGTTAGTTTCCCACCTTTAGATCTATCAGCCACTACAGGTAATAAAACTTTATATTTTATAGCAGATTCTCCTCTCATCTGAACTGCAGCTAATAATCTCAGTGATGCATAAGCTGACTCTCCAGGATCTTGTAAAAATTCTCTAGTTAAAGTTTTATCTTTTTTTTGTAATAGTTTTAATTCTTTTGCTGAAAGTTTAAGAATACCTCTTTTTTCAGGTTTATCTTTATAATAATTATTTAATTTTTTTGTTAATGGATCTGTTGGATCATCAGATATTTCTTTTAAAATTTTATCAACTTTTTTACCATGTTTGATATAATCATCTATTGTACCCCTATAGCCATAAATTTGAGCAGTCTTTTTTTTAACAGGATCATATAAATCAAACCAGGTTCTTTTTAATTTATCAAATGATTTATTTAAATTTTCTTGTTTTATTTTACCTTTAGCATAAAAATAAGTTGTTGGTAATCCTGGAATTATACTAACACCACCAACTAAAGCTGCAACTGTAAAATTTCTTTGCCAATCAAATTTAGTACTTATACCTAACTCTTGCTCTGTTTTTTGAATTACAGCATCTACTGAAGAACCTATTGTAGCATCAGCTGCTGACTCTGCAGCCACACCAGATACAACCGCTTTGGTTAATAAATGACTACCACCTTTTTTAGCAATCTGCTTTATAACTTGACCAGCTACAACAGGACCTATAATATTTGTAGGATCAACTATACCTTTAGAGAAGTTAGATACTATACCACTAACATAACCTCTTCCACCATCTTGCCAAAAATTAGGTAAGTCATTCCAGTACTCTGTTAAATATTTTAATCTTCTTTTTTGGTCAATACTAACTGCATCAGAAGTTGCATATATTAATTCTTTACCTATACTCCAACTATTAGCTTGTTTCCAAGTTCTATCATCAATAAAATGATCAATAAGCTCATCGTTATTTTGGAACATTATTCCATCTTTTTCAAAATAATATGCTCTAGCTACATCTTTTAATTTAGTATCTTTATACATACTATTAGGATCTTCTTTTTTAAAAGAATATTTTTTTTCTCCATCAGGCTGTTGACCGATGTATTGCATATTATCTGGTAATTGTAAACCAGGTAATTCTTTATATGTATCTAATTTTTTTAAGAATTGTGATTCAGCCATTAGCTGTTCTCTTCTTGATCTAACTCATCATCCACTCTTGCAAAAAAATTATAATAACCTGAATCGCTAGGTGTTAATGCTCCATATTGTTTTTTAATAAATATTCTACCTTGATAACTAGTACTAGCATAAATTCTTAATAGTTCAGAATTTGTATTTAAAAATAGTTCATAAACAGTTATTTTACTTCCATCTTCTAATGGAATTGTTTTATCTTCTGAATTAGCTAAAGCTTTATTTGCTGATAAATTATATACTTGAAAAGTTTTATCCATTTCAGTCTTAAAACCTTGAGCTGCTTTATTAATACTATTTGCATAGATTACTGCTTCATTACCTGCATTTGAATAATCTAATCTTTTTGGATTACTGACATAGCGATTCTCTGCTTCAGATGTTATAAAATTAAGTTTTACTTGATCTGCTTCATCTACAGCAGTTACACTTATATTACCAAAATTATCTTGTGAAAATTTTGCTGCTAATCCAGCAACATCTACTGCTCTTTTAACAGTATCATTTTTTCTTAATCTAAATTCAGACTTAGCAGTAAAGTCATCCGTTGCACTAGGTTTAAACTCACTCATTTCAGTAGGGAAAATCAAATCTGGTCTAGCTACTTCTCCTTCTGGTCTAACAATTTCCCCTTCTGGTCTAACTACTTCCTCTTTTGGTTTTATTGGTTTTAAATATAAGTTTCCAACGTTTGGCCCTATCTGATGTTTTGATAATACATCTATAGCATTTTTATTTTGTGTTTTAAAATTTGTCAATCTACTAGACTTAGCTGTATTATAATTATATCCTTGAAAATCAAAATCCTTAATTGAATCTAAAAATCCAGGATTTGTTTCATCAGCATTTAATATTAAATTTGCACCATCATCAGATGTTGTAAGTGTATTATAACTAGCATATAAAGCAGCGTGATTACCTTTAGCTTTAGCTATTAGATTAAATCTTTTTTGAGTATCTTTTTCTTCTTGTTGAAATAACTGTGATGTTTTTTTAAATTCAATACCTACATCCTTAACCATATCAGCATATAGCTCATCTGATTTTGCCCTTGATTCTAATCCTTGCTTTAAAAATCCTTTTAAAATCCCCCTAGCAATTGACATTATACTTCTCCTCCTAATTCAGGGCTGGGTCCTTCTAATTCAGGTCTAGCCATAATACCTGTTTTTTTAATATCTTTTTGTACATCTTGAATTGATTTTTCTACTTCTTCGTTAGACATTTTAAGTTTAGTAATATCTCTTAATTGTTTTTTATTTGTAATATCAGACATTGAAAATCTTATTTTTTCTACACCACCTTGAACACCTATGGATGCTATCATTTTCATTATTGTTTCTGTAATTATAAAAGCAACATCAGGTGAAAATTTACCTTCTGTAAACCCACCAAATAATATTATTCTACCTATTGCTTCTACAGGTATACCTGCATCTAGCATTCCTATAACTTGTTCTATAAATTCTTTTTGATGTAAAGTTTGCCAAATATACTCTGCCGCTTCTTCTGGATCTGTATATTGTGGTGGATGCTCCCAAGGGTTATTACCTGGAGTATCTGTTAAAGATTGCCCTGGAACGGGTGCATCAAATGGATTACCAATTCCTTCTTTATATTCTTGTTCTTTCATTTTTACCTTTATGTTATGTCACCTTTTCAAAATATTTTCTTCTAACTAAATATCTGTTTAATCTGTATTCCCATTTCTGGTTTAATTCATCAGCATCAGTACGAAGCATTGGCATTTGACTACCTCTTGCTTTAGTCATGGGATATATTGGCATATCAAATTGTGTTAAATTTACACTTCTAGGAGCATATTGTCTAGAACTAGATTCAGTTGGGCTACTCATTAAACTACTAGCTAAAGTAGATCCTATTTTTCCACCTTTAGGTCCAAAGAATTTTGCACCAAAGAATCCTGCCGCAGCTACTATTGCTGTTTTAAATATATTTTTTATTTTCATTTATTACCTTTTATTAATCTCCACTAGCATTATAAATCATAAAACCAAATCTACCTATTAATTCGTATAAAGAATCTTTTGATGCTTGATCCTGTAAATCTAATGCTGTTGATCTTTCAAGTGCTGCCATAGCTAAATTATGACTTCTATTTTTGGAATTTTCAGAAGCAGTATTTATCCAAGATGCCTCATCTCTCCATTGTTGCCATGCAGATGATAAAGCCCAATTGGATATATTTAGTAGATTCTGTGCATTAGTTTGATTAGCAGCATTTACTGCAGCTGTATTAGCTGTATTAAGTGCTCTTCTCCACACTACATTTGATTGATCTATTTCTCTTTGATTTTGTACATTAAATTGCTCTCTATTATTTTCTAATGTAGCATTATATTGGTTTATTGCTGATTCTCTTTTTGCATTTGCTTCATTAACTGCAATAGTATTTTGTGCGTTCAATGCAGTAACTTTATTTTTTTCTGATTCTGAAAATTTATTCATTGCATCTACTCTAGCAGCATTTTGATCTGAAATCTGTGTTGATAATTTATCGTAAAATTGATTTACTTGATTTTGGCTAGTAGCGTTAAATTGATAAGAAGCATTTGCAGCTGCTTGATCAGACAATAAAAATGCTTGTCTGGTATTTATATTTGTTAAATTAGTTTGTTGTCTGTTAGACAAATTAGCCATATCCATTGTAAGATATGCTTGTGCATTTGTAATAGCTGCCTGTTGATTATTAGACAGATTTTGAAATATCATCTGCTTATATGCATCAGCATCTTTTGCAGCTATAGGTATAGCCGCATTCATAATACCTTCAGCTAATGCTTCAGCAGCCATAGAACTAGCACTCATTCCTCTATTAGCCATTGCAGCTTCAGTAGCTTTAGCAGCACCTCTAGCCCATACTGGCATAGGATTGCCAGAAGCTAGTGCTGTTGTTACTTCTTGTTGTAAATCTGCTAACTGACCTTTAACTGTAGCATCAGAAGTAATAGCTCCAGTCTGTCCGACTGCAGGAGCTGTTAATCCTGTCATTTGTGCAGCTGTCATTGTAGGAGTTTGACCAGCAACTTGTGCAGCTGTCATTTGTGCTGCAGTTTGTGCAGTAGGTCCTGTTGCTTGAGTTCCTGCTACTGCAGTAGGTGCAGCTATAGTCGTTGCTGTAGGTGCAGTAGGTAATCCAGCTTGTAGTGTACCCGTAACACCCGCAGTACCCATCAATTCACCCGTTCCTACATTTTGTAATTGAGGTGATATAGTTGTACCTACAGGTAAACTAGCTTTCCCTAATAAACTGTCAATTAATGATACAGCCTTTGAACTACTTGTTTGTTCTGTTTGAGCAGGTGTTAATGTGCCTTTCTGTAAAACTGTTTCTACAGGTGTGGCAGGTGTTTTAGGTGCTGGCATTATTTTCCTTGTCCTCTATATTTTTTAAATGATCTTCGTTTATTTTTATTCATTGTGCTTGTTATTGGTCTTCTCCCAATACTTGTTCCTTTTAAAGTCTTAGTATATTGTATTACTGTCCCATAGTTTGGTACTTTAGCCATTTAAATTTATGGTTTAGGAAATTTACTTTTAATTTCTTGTCGTTTAGCTT
>Ga0208668_1000546_pt1 | contig 10277 bp, 24 predicted proteins | sample 18_taG_FD_184093 | JGI IMG/M metagenome (GOLD analysis project Ga0208668, IMG submission 184093) | Marine viral communities from the Subarctic Pacific Ocean - 18_ETSP_OMZAT15316 metaG (SPAdes) (version 2) | ecosystem: Environmental > Aquatic > Marine > Oceanic | place: Pacific Ocean | collected...
AAACCACGATGCTGGGTGGAATATTAGAACATTTACAGAAATCACAGATAGATACTGGTACGTTAGGGCAACAGGTGGCGATATTACCCCCTCTGAAATTATAATAGGTAAAAAATATGACTTTGATGCTAACCCCGACATCAATAGTAAGTTTGGAGAAGAATTTAATACAGATATAAATATAAGCTATGGCGGTGATGAGTATGCCTGTAAGAGGCATGAGCCTAAATCAACATGGGAATTTAGCTGGGATTTCTTATTGGGCGACCAAAAAACAGCTCTCGAATCCTTAAATAGCACAGTACAGGATAATAGAAAATTTATCTACTATGATGAAACAAGTTATCACTACGTTATAATGGGCAAACCTTTAGAATTTACAGAAGTTGCCCCAAGCGTTTATTCGACCTCTATGACGCTCCGTGAGCAATTAGCATAGGAAGGTATCAATAATTCATTTTAATGGCTCTATGACCCCAAATATCGCCAAATAACGCTATTCTGGGTCAGGGATTACAACGTTTAATTCTATTGCTGACCATCTGATCAATCTTTCTATAAAATCCCCAAATTCTTTTTTCTCAAGAATCTTGGTTGATTCTATATTAAAGTGGTTTTTAATAGTAATGTGCATCTCTCGATTGGTATAGCCGAGTTCTTCCGCAAGTAAATCAACAATCTTCCAATAATAATTATTTTGTTGTGCCGATCTCACCCCAGTCGGTTTTAGCTCAAAGTAATATTCCCCATCTTCCACATTGAAATCGGGTAGGATTAATTCACCATTCTCTACTTTACACGGCAATCTGGGCAATGTTCCTCCTCCCATAGTTTTTTATCACCTGACATCCACAGCCTCCCCTCAAATATTTCCCATTTACATTCACAGGCAGGACACCATCTTATGTCTTGATCTGCCCTGACTTCATCGTATTTATGGTTTTCACGCAGTCTTTTCTCCACGTTTCTATTATTTAAGGCATCAATCACCCATTGTATAGAGTCATCTTCCGTCCATTTGTTCACCAATTATACCTCCGAGTAGTAATAAATAGTTTCTGGCATCTTGTATCCTGCCCATAATGGGTTCATCACTCGCCTCTACTCCCGATAGTACATAATTTCTTATGGAATCCATATGTTTCAGTAAATAAGTTAAGGCAACCTGTTCAGGTGTTAGGTGAAGCCTCTCCGCTATACTCTTGAAATTCTTGAACTTATCCTCATCACTAACTGTATATTCCTTACCTTTGGACAGCATAATGCGATTTTCTTCCTTTTGCATAGACTCTGCCCATTTTATAAAATCACTTACTTTCATTCTTCGCTTCCCATACCTGTTCTGCCTTTTAATAATTCCCATAAGAACTCAATATCGTTATTACCCATATTATCTATTAGGTCTCCGTATCGTTCTTTAAAATATATCTTAATTTCTTTTATTTTGATTTCTCTATCTGTTTGCATTATCCTTCTCTCTTTCCCGTCTCCTTCTTACTTGATTAGCCGTTCTTCCTTCTCGCTTTAAAATTTCGTTTAATTTCCTGCGTTTTCTCTTGCGATCTTTGGCTTTTCTATTTGGCATTTCTAATTCTTTTTTTATAATCCTCATTTATTATCATTGGGGTTGTATTTTTCCAACTAACAGAATGATGGATTCTTTTATAATTAGTGTTCATTATTGAAGCCTTAACACTATTTGGTTGCATAATTACACTATGAAAAGATTTAATATAAGTTCCAGTAAGTGCATACTCGTCAGTCATACCACCTTTGTTGCTTTGAGTGTCCTTTTGGTCTAACTGTATATTTGTAAATGTAAAAAATATACTCCCCCTACTTCCCAAAGAGGTATAGGTGTTTACATCCTCATTTATACTTCCAACAAACTGAAAAGGTCTATCGGTAGAGCAAAAAAAAGAATTCATAGCCTTCCTTTTTAGTTTTATTCCACCAAAGCCACCAATATGGTCGCCACCTTGTGAAAAGCAAATTGTTTTAATATCTACACTTTTATAAAAATCAACCATAATATCAAAAACCTTATCAAGATTTTTAATAATTTTAGCACCTGTGTCGTACCTATACCCAAAGTAGTAATAATCATCATCAAATTGCACAAAATATTTAACACCTAAACTTTTTGCAATTTCAAAACAAGAGTTTCTTGCATGAATAATAACATTCCTATTATCAAAATTATTGCCCTCATCAATTTTATCTGCCATCTTCTTTTTATCAAATATTTTAACTAAATCAGAACCAAAATTTTGAATATATTTATCTACTGTTTTATCCTCATTATCTACAATAAAATAAATCTTCCCAGTATATCCACATTTGTTTAGTGTCTCTAATGTTTTTACACTATCTGGTCTACCATGTGTTAATATGAAAACTGCAAAATCTCTATTCTTCATCTGGATACTCTTGTAAATATTGCTCTCTAACTTCCTTGCATAATTTCACATATCCATGTTGGATTGCCTTTTCAAAATCAATTATAACTAATGCCGATTCTTCCATAAGTTCTTGCATTTCTTGGCTTGAATGTGCGTAATAATCTGCAATTTTCTCATAATCAAATACGCTATGCCTTCTTGCTGCATCTAATAAAAATGATTTTTCTTCAATAGATAAATTAGAAGAATCAATCTTTCTTAATAATTTATGAGTTTTTTCTTTATTGCATAGCTCTAAAATATGAGGTTTTTTATTTTTAGGCTCATAAACAGGTGCTTCAATCTTGGTTGAATATTTTTCCCCATTTTGATTTTTATCAACATCTTTCTTAAACAAGTTAAATTGCTTCATTTCCGTTCCTTTTATTCATACATAAATTTCAGCAGTTTGTTACGCTTACGGTCTTTAGCTTTACTGTTAGGCATTAAAGTTTTGCCCCACGCCTGTTTTTTATCACTCGTCGTCCAACCCGAGATTTCACTTTGATGGGGCATTTTTTTAAATTTTGTATCAAATTATCAGGCTTTGCTTGACCACAGTATAGGGTGTTTTTATCCATAGCACACATTGCACAAATCTTATCTCTTAATGGACAATACTCGAACACGCATATCCTCTGGTGGATTACCTTTTTGCAAAAACACCCAGTCCTCACCAAGCACATATCGGTAAGTGGCTATTTTAGCTTTAGTCATTCCCCCGTAATTTTCAGAGGTTTTATAACGTATCCTTGTCCATCTTCCTGAATGGTCTGCAAGTTCGGTTCTTTCTTTAAGAGTCATTTGCCATTTCATCCAAACATGATTCACAAATTGTAATCTTTTCCGATTGGCAATGTGAACACACTTTTTTAATAACCTGTGCATCCCTTTCTATTAATCTGTCTAACTCTTTATCCATGACCCCAAGTAGATTACTTACAACGGAAGATGCTTTTGATAATTCCGCTATAATCTCAAACCTTGACACGTCATCCATTTCGAGTTCAGTGTGATTCCAGATTGAGGTTAATTGATGCCTCATATCCTTTAGTGTATTTAACTCTTTTGATTCCCACGGTAACATATTTAACTCCTTATCGTTGGTGAATAATAAGCATAATATTTATCAAAGTCAATACTTTTTTTCATTTATTTTAATTATTAAATCTTTAACATCTACATCAAAGTATTTAATTACAGAATTTTTTCTTGCCTTAACTGATTCATACCATTCTTCGCCTCGTTTTTCAATCGCCCATTCTACAAATTCCGCAGGTGTTTTATGGGCGGAGAACTTGGATGAAAACACATGACACCCAACACAGAGACAGAATCCATTATCAATATCCCATCTTACTGACCTGATCGCCCGTGAATAAAAATGATGAGCGTTTAATCGGGTGGGTTTATGGCATTTTTCGCACATCCCATATTCACGGACTTTATCGCTCCACGCCTTGTCGAGCTTTTTAATCAGGTTTTTTTTCAAAACGGGAGGCTATCCGTTTCTTTACCATCCAAGACATCTAACAATCCTTCCATCCTTTGTTTAACAATCGCAAGATCAAGCGTTTCTGGTGTTCCCATCGATTGTACTGCCAGTTTAAGACATACCTGTCGATGGATGTCTTTCGTTCTTTCTTGGGTGGTTGCGGAAGGGGTGGATTTATATGAACCGTTAATATTGCTTGGCGTTCCAGTATTCCTTGCAGGAGTACCTTCTTCGGGGATGACATTCCATCCAAACTTATTGGGTTCATATTCCTCTTTGCGGATATTGACAGAGTCGCCTATAGTGAAGTTTTTCAACTTCTCATGCAAGGCATCTGTCGCAAACAGTCCAGTTTCTGTACCGTCCATATCGAAGGCATACAAATGGTATACACCATAGCTATTCGTACCTTCAATAGGGGTATCATATAGAAACTTGACCACATTGTCCGTATTGGCTTTTATCTTTAATGTAGCACGTTCCATGCGTATTCTCCTATGTAGATTAAGATTCTAATTCCGAAATACATTACTCCCATTAAAAAAAGGAAAGCAATCAATGTCTCGAAATGTTTGTTCGTTGCTTCAAGGTATTTAATTAAAATTGATTTCAAAATATTTCCTCCAATACCTTTTCATGGATATAATCAGAATCTTCATTCAATTCATCTAATTCTGCATCAGTTAAATCCCGATCTGGATACCTTGCATAGCAAATATAGGCATCCACGAAGTCAGGATAATCCAGTAAGTTTATATCGTCCACTTCAACATCGCATAATTTGTCATAATCAATCATAGTTTTCTCTTAATTGTATCCTTCAATATCTTTATAATTGCCTTGAGCTTTTTAACTTCGGCATCCATCTTGAAAATAGCCTCATCCTTTGAACCATATTTGGCAATATTTTCATCGATTCGTGCCTGTTTATACTCTTGGTAACTATACATGATCTATCAGATTCACAATGTGAGTTTTTGCAGATGTTTCCATCGAACAACATTCGAGGTGAGCATCTCGATCTTTATATTTATCAAGATAATACTCGATTGATTCAACCATATCTTTGAAAGAAAGTCGGCTATGGGTTATTTCACCTTCGCTCTCTTCATCATATCCATCCCAAGCTACCGTGAAATAGAAATACACCTTCTCTAAATCGCCAAGATACAGCCTATACGCCTTTCCCCACCGTTCTTGGTAGACCTTTTGGGTTTTGATCTCATCCCCATTAGTGTAAAAAGCATAAGGGAAGGCTTTATCGCCATGCCTATCTTTATAATCACATTCAATAAAAACGTGTTGATCGGTAACCCTATCGGTTCTCACCATAAAGTAACTATCCCCACCATTCCATACAGGTTCGTGCATCATTATTCTATTCATCTTTTTTACTCACTTTTACTGAATGTCTTTCAAGGAATCTGCACATCTGATCTGTAATCCAATCAATTTCTTCTTTTGTCATTTCTTCAGGAAATTCCAAGATAAGTGTCCCAAGTGTTATTTTATCCATGTCTGAATATACCACTTATAATAGTTAAAGTCAAGCATTATCTTGGTAATGGTCGCATTAATTGTTTCCTCTCTTCAGGAGACAGTTCACTTTTCAACCTTCTTGATAATGCACCGCAATCGCCACAACGGTACGACTCGTATCGATTAACCGTAGTCGTGTAATACCCACCATTGGGGTAAAGGTCGCTACATCCACACGACGGACACGTTTCAATGCCTTCATACAGCCCCATATTCGGATGAGATTTTATCCACGGTCTTAATTCCATATAGACTTCTTCAAGTAGTCTAACATCTTCTTCATTATATTCGAGCATTTTTTTCAAGGCTCTTTTATCGCCCTTAATACAATCAGTCCATAATTGAAAATTGGTTTCAATCTTCCCCTTGTTCGTCATAATTTGCCCTAAATAATCCAATCTATTGGACGAGAAAGCAAAATTCCGCTTGACAACCTTTAAAGTGTCGATTGACTGGTATGGAGAAGGGGGTAAATAACCATTCATGTGAAATCTGGTATTGAGTTTCTTCAGGTCAAACTTATCACCATTGTGAGCAATGACCACATCTGCCTTATCGATTAAGTCCCATATTCCACCTAATACCCTTTTATCGTCATGTCCTATTGCTTCTTCTGGTGTTTGTATATCAGACATTACTTTAGAATCACAAAGCCATTTGGCAGACCAAGATAAAACATTCCAATCTCGAATAACATTGCCGTGGTTTATATACTTATTCCCAAACAATCCCCATACATATACTTCCATCGGGGTAGTTTCAATATCAAACAAGAGTATTTTAGCACCTTCTGGAGCAACATAATATGACTCCCATTTACCGCAATCACTACATCTCGTTCTTTGTTTCCCCTCACGTATTCCACGCTTATGAATATTATTATGTTCACACTTCATATTAACTCCGCTTTTAACCATTTATTAAGAGACTTCTTCCATTGTTGAAAACTGACTTCACCCTTTTCATATTTCAACCAAATTTCATCAAATTCATCGGCAAGTCTATCTGCCATTTTTCTGATATGATAATCCTGATTCTTCCCAGCATTAGGGGGTAGAGAATTAATTTTATCAGAATAATACTTCCTTGCTTTGTGGGAAATATTCACCATATTTTCCATTCCTTATGTTATAACTTAATTTACCCATGCCAGTATATCCGTTTTTATATTGAAAGCGAATTTTCTGCACATGAATCCCTACATAATCTTCATCGTCGTTTCTATGTCGATAAACTGTTATACAGTTATCGCATTTATTGTACCAGTTCGCACTTCCGCTAATATCATACGGCGATGGTACGATAGGTTTTCTGTTATTGTCGCTTTCCATTTTTCTTGGGTGAGCGACAACCCATATATGAATCTCGTGAATCTTGGCAAAAGTGTTTAACCCAGCTAACACACGAGAAACATAGTTTGTTTCATTTTCTCCATCTCGAAACTTATGCTCGACAGTATTCCACGGATCAATTATAAGTCCATTCAATCCATATCGATAATTGAGTAACCTTGCCTGTTCCAATATAGACTCAACGGTAACAGAATCCTCCTGTGTCCCAATGAACTTGACATGGTCATTCAAAATGCTCATAGCATTTCGGGCTGTTTCCTCGGTAATCCTCTCATCTCCCCAAAATGGTTGTCCTGTAAATTTGCCGACCAACTTTAATAGGTGATGTTTGACGGGAAAATTTTCAGCAGAAAAGATACCAAACTTCCATGAATAATCCTGAATCATATTAATCATTAAAGCATCCATCCATTCTGACTTACCCATGTTGGGAACTCCTGTAATCACCGTAACCTCGGAAGGAGAGATTCTATAGTATTCATCCAATGCCCCCCATCCCGTGGAAAGACCTTTTTGGTCAGGCTTATTTAATAAATCAATCGCATCCTCGAGTACATCGTCAACAGTTACCACTCCATCTATCGGATATGGATGTGCATCTGTGATTAATTCGGTGATTTTATCTTCATCATATTTCATCAATACTTCATTCATATCCTTACAATCTGTGGGATATATAACCCGATAACACTTCTCCCTTCCAATCCTACGAGAGAGTTCATCTCTCATTGCATGACCAGCAGGGTCATCGTCCATAGCGAGAATTACCGTCGTGGCATTCATCAGGTGTTCTTCAGCAGATAGTAAATAAGAGAATTTCTTATCAGAAGGATTTGAATTGGGGGCTATCGCACCATCAGGTACACTCACGACGTTATTATAACCAGCCTCAACGAGAGATAGGGCATCTAATTCGCCCTCGGTAATTATAATTGCCTCCATCCCAACCATATGGTCAAATCGATAAAAGCATTTTTCAGCATTCTTGCTTTGGCGGAATTTCTTGTCAGCAGTTCTTGACTTGACATTGACCACCTCACCGCCCTTTATAAATGGGAACTGAATCCAATGATCCTTATACCCGATCTCCGCATCTCCAACTACTGCCTCACTTATACCTCGCTCTTTAAACCATTTCAAGACATTCTCGGGCAAGTCAGTTAGGGGTGCATCAGGTTTTGTGGGTGGGGGTTCTGCCGATCCATTTAGCGATCCCTTCCATCCACAATGATGACAGTTCCAAACACCTTCATCGATATTCACCGACAAGCAGGGATCAGATTGTTTATTTCTACCATGGGAACATTCAGGACATTTTGTCTTTTCTTGTCCACTTGTATTCTTTAGGTAGATTCCATGGTCTTCAAATGTCATATAGAAATACTCCTTTTTGGCTCTATTTGGTATCTTAACGACGTTTTTATTGATTTATGGTACATAGGTATCAATTATTGAATTTCAGGTGTAAATTGGCGAATTTAGACATCCCATTTGCTGATTTAGACCGTAGGGTTTTTAGGCTTAATAGGTTTTTCGACCAAAAGTCGTCATCTATTGCCCATCGAATCACATCCCTGACACCTTTCTCGTCCCATGAATCTTTCGTGATCAGGTCGTACAGAGTGTTGACCGAGCCTATCGTCAAATCATTATCTTGATGCCATTCGGCTTTGACGTACTCTGGAAACTGTTTATGTTTAGCCGAATAGAAATCCGTTACTATCTTTTTTAAATATTGTAACTGCCCTTGTGTAATGTTTTGATTATAATTAATACGGTCTCTCTTATCAGAGTATATATATTTAACTTTATAACTATTGTTATAAAGAGAGTCGTCTGTATTTGATATGGTTTTTACATCCCCACCCTCTGAAGAAGTGGCAGAAAAAGGGGTTACCCCACCTTGAAAATTGGACATGGCTTTTTCCAATTCAGGATTACCCCCACCTTGAAAATCGGACATGGATGTCAGGACAATGTATCTTTTTCGGAACTTTTGGCTTTCCTGATCCTTTTCAATGACGATTGAAATATAACCACGCTCTCGTAATTTGGTCATTGATGCGGATACCGTTGACTTGGTACAGCCAGTCGTATTGGCGAAGTGTATATTATTTTTAGTGCAAATACCATCCTTGTCGAGCGTTGCAGTAATCTCACAATAGATCAGTTTATCTCTTGGAGATAACTCTTGATCGTATCTGATTGTGGCAGGGATATAACCGATGAACATATTTTACTCCTTACTTTAAACGGCAGGACAAGAAAAGGAGGAAACTTGCCCTGTGATCCGTTTATAAAATTTCATTATTTCAATATGGGTTTAACAAGTTGATTGAAATACTCACATTCTTTCCCTTCTTTAATTAGGCATGGCTTATTATATAACTCCTCATCGATCCATTGACCAAGATGAGAGTTAATCATTGCACCTGAACATATATAACCTGTGTTATAATTAGCACAATGTTTTTGAACGTGTCGCACATCTGACTGTTTCATATTACTCCTTTATCTGTTTACACAAGTTAAGCAATAAAAGTCTAATATGCAAGACGCAATTTGGCACATTTATCTGCCATAATGTCAGGCTTGACCTTCTGTTGCTATATCGCATTCGTGATATAACACAGCGTTATCATACATTTCCAAAAGCGTATCCTTCATAACGTCGTGATCGTCCACGATGTCGGTTAATAACTTTACCAATGACATAGTTATTCCAAAGGCAACCTCACCAACGGTGTAATCATCCCATTGTTTTTGCTTATATAGCAATCGATCTAAATCCATTGCTATACGAGCAGTATTTGTTTCATTCATAAACACAATACCTCCCATTGCTAATATTCTCTATTCTCATTTCACCAATAACCTCATCAATCATAATTATTTGATCGATGACCTGATCCTGATTTAATTTTTTTTCATAACAGTAATATAATCCATTATAACTGATAACGGAATTATAACTGTGGGTCTCCTCATAATCGTCGGTTGTATACACTTATTCCTCCCCTTCTTCAATCCAATCCAGTACGTCTCCATAAGCCTCTTCAAATGTTAGCTTTGGTTTTTTGTTTTCGTAGAGTTTTTCTAATAGCCAAGCTACTTCTCGGTGAGGGGAATCGCACTCCTCAATTATCCAAGCTGCTACTTTTTCATAGTTATTCATTTATCTTTCCTTTCTTTGTTCATAAAATGTTTATAGCACAATCTCGGGACGGTAGGCTTGATTTTCACAAGGTTCAGTTTAATACCTTTCCCACAGATACGACAGTGTGCTTGTCTGATAATTCTGTATGTTTAAATGGTTTTCTCATCTTTCTTTCCTTTCTTAATTAATTATTTCTAAATTATACTTTTTTATAACTTTAAATCTTTCTTCATTAGTTTTAAACCACTCAGCATCTACAACTACATCTTCATCAAGTATATATATTCCATAAA
>Ga0208668_1000555_pt1 | contig 10188 bp, 2 predicted proteins | sample 18_taG_FD_184093 | JGI IMG/M metagenome (GOLD analysis project Ga0208668, IMG submission 184093) | Marine viral communities from the Subarctic Pacific Ocean - 18_ETSP_OMZAT15316 metaG (SPAdes) (version 2) | ecosystem: Environmental > Aquatic > Marine > Oceanic | place: Pacific Ocean | collected...
GTGGATCCCTTACAGCAAATGGAGGTCCACACGATATTGATTCTGATTCAACAATCGCTATTGATAGTGTTACTTCAACAGCAATTAATGCAACTACAACTTTAGTAGCTAAAGGAGCAACTGGAGCATCTTTTGGAGATGATGTAGGTACTTGGGAATTTAATGGAAGTGGTGCTGTTTCTGAAACAGGAATAACAACATTTTCATTGACTCCATCAAGTACAGTAGATATAGATGCAGGTGGTGCTATAACATTAGATGGTGCAGAAATAACTATAGGCGGTGATGGAGATACAGGAGATGTTGCTCTAAATTCAACTTCTTTTGTTAATATATCTGCTAACGCAGCTTCTACTTGGAAAACAGCTGTTGGAGCATTATTAATTGAAAATGAGGCTTCTACTATTACTTTAGATGGTGCTACAGGGGTAACTTTAAAAGAAGGTGGTTCTAATGTAATTGCAATAGATACTAACAGAGATGTTTTATTTTCTCAAACAGGTGGTACAGTAAGTGATCCAGATGTAGAAATTGATGGATATTTTAAAGTAGACGGACAAACTACATTTACTGCTCCTATATCTGCAAGTTCAGATATAAGTGGTTCATCATCTACTACTGCTTCATTTGGAAGAATTGATACTGCTGGTAGTATTTATGCTAGTGGAAGAATATATGAATCAGGAACATCAATAGTTGATCACGCCACAGCGATGGCAATAGTTTTTGGAGGATAATAATGGCTAATACATTTAAAAGTGCAGCAACAGGATCAAGGACAGATTTATTAGCTCTGTATACTTGTCCTGCGGCTACAACAGCGGTAGTTCATGCAATATATTTAACTAATGTTGATGGAACAAATGACGCTACAGTTAATATAGCAGTTAGTGGTAGTGCGTATTTTGATACAAGACGATATTTGTTAAAAACAGTAGATGTTCCAGCAGACTCAACAATAGTAATTGAGAAACCTATCAACTTAGGTGCAGCTGATAAATTAGAAACACAAGCTTCTGCTAATGATGACATTGATGTTTTTGCGAGTATTTTAGAAATAACCTAATATGGCTAACTTAAAATATATCGGTAAAAATATTCTAAATCACGACTTAATTGTTCGTAAGGGAAACGTAAGCGGTTCATCAATTTCACTTGGATCATTCGGAAGTGTTTATGCTGCTACCCACATAACTGCTAGTGGAAACATTAGTGCTAGTGGAACAATTTATGCTGATAACTTCCAATCTGTTGGCGGTGATAGTGCTGGAATTTCATTTACAGACGATTTCATTTTAACAGGAAATATGACTGCGAGTGGAGATATAAGTGGCTCATCAACTTCAACTGGTTCATTTGGAAGATTATCAACATCAACATTAGACTTATCAAGTATACAAGGAAATTGGACAAACGCTGGAAATACTGTAGCTGATGGTGGTACATTTACTACAATTGATATTAATGGTGGTACAGTTGATGGTGCTACTATCGGAGCGGCTTCTCATACAACTATTAAGGGTACTACTATAGATGCTACAACTGATTTTACAATAGATGGTTTAGTATTAACAGCAGATACAATTACTAATGATGCTACATTGACGATGGATCTTGCTGATGATATGGTTATTGACGTTGATGGTGGTAATTTAGATGTAAAAGATGATGGGGCGGTGTTATTAAATATTTCCGCAACAGATATAAGTGGATCATCTTTTTCAACTGGTTCATTTGCAACATTAAGAGCAGTTGATCCTGCTGGCATTAATATAAATGCTATTGGAACTGTAAGTAGTTCTATAACTTCTACTGGTTCTTTTGGTAGGTTAGAGTCAACAACTATTAATGGTACAAATATTGATGCTGCAACAGATTTTACAGTTGGTGGAACAGTAATTACAGATGCAAATATTGATGACGATGGAACTTTAACTATCGATGGTGCTACAGGACTTAACTTACAAGAAGGTGGTACTGATGTAATAGCTATAGATACTAATCAAGATGTATTATTTAGTAGAACTGGCGGATCAACTTCTGACCCTGATGTAGAATTTGATGGTTATATAAGATTTGATGGTATTACTGAAGTTGCCAATACAACTACTTCAACAACTTCAGGTACAGGAGCTCTTTTAGTTGATGGTGGAATCGGAGTAGCTGAGAATGTTAATGTGGGTGGTAATTTAACAGTAACAGGAAATTATACAGTAAACGGAACTACAACGTTTATTTCAAGTTCTACATTAGAAATCGGCGATAATATTATCCAAGTTAATAGTGTATCTCCAGTTAGATATGGCGGCATTCAAGTAAAAGATTTAAATGCTACAGAAACAGGTTCTATGGTATGGGATAGTTCTAATGATTATTGGCTGGCTGGTCAATCAGGTTCTGAATATAGAGTTCCTATACAGAATACTACCACAGCTTTATCTGATAATAAAGTTATAATTGCACAAGGAAATGGTAGAATTGAATCTGGAGATATGACGGATAATGGAGTTAATATTAGTATTACCTTACCTTTTACATCTTCAGCAGATGTAAGTAGTTCAGCTGCTTCAACGGGTTCTTTCGGAAGATTAACAGCAAATGGAAATATACATGGTACGGATTTAGTTGTTACTAATTTATACGGAACAATAGGAACTGCTGCACAAAACAGTATTACATCAGCAACAAGCCTTGCATCAGTAGGTACTGTTACAACTGGTGTATGGAATTCTACTTTTGGGGCTACATCTAATACAACTATTAGTGGTTCTTACGAAGGTGGTGGTGCAACAAAGATAAGTGGCTCATCAACTTCAACTGGTTCATTTGGATTAGTTGAAATAGCTGGCGCAGATATAAATCCAAGTGGTGTTTCTCGAGATCAAGTTTTAAAATTTAATGGAACAAATTTTGTTGCTGCTGATTATGATGATACTTTTGAATTTACCATAGCAGATTTTGATATGGATCACACATCTACACCAGTATTAATTGGTTCAGGTTCTTGGAAAGCTATCGGCGCACTTACTTTTACAGTATCTTATAATAATGGTCCTCCAGATGGTTATGATGGGGGTGCTGAAGGAGCACCACAGATTAGAGGTTATGTTGATGGTTCGGTAAGTAGCTCGTATGATATGTATCCATTGAGTTCAAGTTTTACAACAGGAACAAATACTATGGCTATAACTTTTCCACCAGACAGTACTGACGATATTAGATTTAGATTATACGCATCTGCTGGAAGTGATACTGATAATGATTATACAGACCAAAGAATATATTTTTATAATCAATTTGTTTATGGTGATTTAGGTGTAAATAATGGATTTACTCAAGCTAATATAAGAACTTTAGCGGCAGCAAATACAGCTACTTCGAATGATACTACCAGAACATTAACTGTATCTGTAGGTGGTTCTAATTATTTATGTTTTGCACATAGAACTGGAGATACTAACGTAGCTCAAGTACAATGTGGTAGTGGTAATAATATATTAACGGTTGCTATGGATAGAACTGATGCTACTACTATAACTCCACTTAAAGAAACAGTAAGTTATTTGAATACCGCTGGACATACAGAAAATTTTTATGTGTATGCAAGTAAACTGGCTAATGTAGATTCACATTCAACAACTTTTAAAACTTTAACAAGTACCGTAAAGAAAAATTATTTTTATTGGGGATACGATGCACAGGCAGATACTTACAATGAAAGTTTTATAGAAACTTCAGGTAATTGGGATTCTCATAATGCAAACTCTTCATATGATGATGGGACAGTAACAGGACAAACATTAAGTGTTGGTTCATTTACAAGTAAATATGTTATAATAGCTTTTCCAGATAGATACGGAGATAATGATACAGAATTTGTATTTAAGGATAATGGTACAGGTTTACCTTTTGATGTAACAAAACAATCAGATGTAACAATAACTAATGCAGTTGGTTTTGAAGAAACGTATCACATTTGGAGATCAACAAATTTATTAACAATGACGAATTTAACAGTTTTGATAGATTCGGTATAGGAATATAAGATGGCAGTAAAAGTAACAGGACAATTTGCACCGGCGGGTAGTTTTTCAATCGTTGATGGCGCTGACGTATCGGGACATATTACAGGTAGTAATATAAGTGCTAGTGGAACTGGTACATTTGATACGATAGAAGCTAGTAATATAGGAACTGTATTGGGAACTATGATTAGTGGTTCTACACCATTTGGTGCTTCTGATGTTAGTGGTTCTTGGAGAGGTGAATTAAGTTCAAGTGCTATGACAGTTGTTGGCGGTGGTGTAAGCGGTAGTGCTACATCAACTGGATCATTTGGTAGAGTTACTGCTGTAGGTAATATACACAGTACTGATATGGTAGCTACAAATCTGTATGGTACAGTAGGAACTGCTGCGCAGAATAGTATTACATCTGCTACCAGTCTTGCTTCAGTTGGAACAGTAACAACTGGTGTATGGAATTCAACATTTGGTGGCACATCGAATCCAATAATTTCTGGATCATTTACAGCAGCAAGTTCATCGTTTTCAACAAGAATTACCAGTGACAGCAGTTCACTCTCAACAAGAATTACGGCTGATAGCAGTTCACTCTCAACAAGAATTACGGCTGATAGCAGTTCATTTTCAACACGAATAACAGATGCTACGGCTAGTATAGATGCTTTAACAACTGCTAGTGGTAGTCTTTCTACAAGAGTTACAAATAATGAAACTACTGCTTCATCTTTAATTAGTAATTATTCAACTGTACAATCATTGGGAACAAGTGATAATGTACAATTTAATCATATAACTGCTAGTGGAAATATAAGTGCGAGCGGTACTATATATGCTGATAATTTTACTTCTACTGGTCAAGATGTTGGAGGAATTTCATTTGCTGATGATTTAAATATAACAGGTGATATTACTGCTAGTGGACATATAAGTAGTTCATACTCTTCTACTGGGTCTTTTGGAAGATTAACTGCTGCTGGTAATATACATGGCACTTCTTTAGTAGGTACAAATTTATATGGCACGATAGGAACAGCTGCACAGAATAGTATTACTTCAGCAACAAGTCTCGCTTCAGTAGGTACTGTTACAACTGGTGTATGGAATTCTACTTTTGGGAGTACATCCAATACTTTAATTAGTGGCTCATTCTCAAAAGAGCATTTAGGTTCAAAAGTTGCAAACGTTGTTACAAGTTCTGCTCAGATAGCTGCAGATATAAGCGGTTCATTTTCAAAGGAACATTTGGGCGCAAAAGTTGCAAATGTTGTTACAAGTTCTGCTCAGATAGCTGCAGATATAAGCGGCTCATTAGGCTCAAATGCTTCATTGATTAGAACATTGACTGCTGTTGGAATCAGTGGTTCATTTACAGACGCAAGCTCATCATTAGCAGGTAGAATTACAGCAGTTAGTGGTGCTATAGATATTGCTACAGGTTCTTATATTGGAACTACAAATGTTACAACTTTAGGCACAATCACTACTGGAGTTTGGAATGGTACTGCTATTGATATTGGTGATAATACAAATTTAGTTGGTGGTACTAATATTACATTAAGTGGAGATACCTTAAATGTAGACGATGCTTTTCTTATTAATGATGGTAATGATACTACAAGTGGTACTATAACTGCTGGCGGATTTACAACTACAGCAACTGCTTCAATTGGTAGAGCAGAAATTTCAGGTGATTTAACAGTTGCTGGAAATTATACAGTAAATGGAACAACCACATTTATTTCAAGTTCTACTTTAGAAATTGGTGATAATATAATTCAAGTAAATAGTGTTAGTCCTGTAAAGTATGGTGGTATTCATGTTAAAGATACCACTGCTACACAAACTGGTTCATTAGTTTGGGACAGCTCAAATGATTATTGGCTAGCTGGTCAATCAGGTTCAGAGTACAGAGTTCCAATACAAAATACTACTACAGCTTTAACTGATAATAAAGTTATAATTGCACAAGGAAATGGAAGGCTCGAATCTGGAGATATGACGGACAATGGTGTTAATATTAGTATCACCTTACCATTTACTTCTTCAGCGAATATAAGTAGTTCAGCTGATTCGACTGGTTCATTTGGTAGAGTTGAAGGTAGAGTAGATTTCTCAAATATTGATATTGATACTGATGAAATTCCAATAGCAAAATTAGCCTCTGATAATGTAAATTTTGGAGGAGTTACAGTTACATTAGGCGCTTCGGATACTACACCTGCATTTGATTTATCAGACGCTACAGCATATACAGGAGATTCAAGTTTAGTTACAACTGGTACGGTAACAAGTGGTATTTGGAATTCAACATTCGGTAGTACAACTAATACAATAATAAGTGGTTCATTCACTTCACTATCATCAAGTTTAGCATCAAGAATTACAAGTGAAGAAGGGGAAGCAGAGGGTTCAGTAGTAAGTTCGTCAGCTCAGATTGCTGCAGACATAAGTGGTTCATTAGGTTCAAATGCTTCACTAATTAGAACTTTAACTGCGGCTAGTATCAGTGGTTCTTACGAAGGTGGCGGTTCAACGAAGATAAGTGGTTCTTCAACTTCTACTGGTTCATTTGGTTACTTGAATGTTGACGGTGATGCGGTAATAGGTGGTAATTTAACGTTTGGAGATGCTGATACAGACAGCGTATCTTTCGGAGCAGAAATCTCATCCTCAATGGTACCTGATGCTGATAGTTCTTATGATATTGGTAGCTCAAGTAAGAATTGGAGATTTGGTTACATAGAACAATTGTCTGCTACTCATATAAGTGCTAGTGGTAATATAAGTGGTTCTATATCTTCTACTGGTTCATTTGGCGCACTGATAAACTCTGGGGAAGTAAGTGCAACTCATTTAACTGGTTCTTTTAGTGGTTCTTTCGTTGGGCAAATAGGAGCAAGACATATACATAATCAAGATACTGCTGCAACTACTTGGAGTATAACTCATAACTTAGGACATCAATATCCAAATGTAACAGTATACGATTCAAATGATATAATGGTTCTTCCAACATCAGTTACTGCTACAAGTACTGTTGCTATGTCTTTGACATTTAGTTCAGCTGTAGCAGGACAGGCAATGTTGGGATTAGGAGGAGCAGCTAGTGGATCATTTACTGCTGCGAGTTCTTCACTTGCTAGTAGAGTTACAACCGCTGAAACTGAACTTGGTAACACATTAATAAGTGGTTCAGCACAAATTGCTGCAGATATTAGTGGTTCATTAGGATCGAATGCTTCGTTAATAAGAACATTGACTGCTGCTGGTGTTAGTGGATCATTTACGAGTGTATCTTCAAGTTTAGCTTCAAGATTAACATCTGAGGAAGGAGAAGCAGAGGGATCTGTAGTAAGTAGTTCAGCACAGATTGCAAGTGATATAAGCGGTTCACTTGGTACTAATGCTTCACTAATCAGAACATTGACTGCTGCTGGTATTAGTGGTTCGGTTACTACAGTATCTTCAAGTTTAGCATCAAGAATTACATCTGATTCGGGTTCGTTGAGTACAAGAGTAACCACAGCAGAAACAGAACTGAGTAACACATTAATAAGTGGCTCAGCACAAATAGCTAGTAATATAAGTGGATCATTCACTGCAGCAAGTTCATCATTTTCTACAAGAGTAACTACAGCAGAAACTGAACTTGGAAATACATTAATCAGCGGTTCAGCACAAATTGCATCAGATATAAGTGGTTCGCTTGGTACAAATGCTTCATTAATAAGAACATTGACCGCAGCAGGTGTTAGCGGCTCATTAGGCTCAAACGCTTCATTAATCAGAACTTTAACTGCAGTTGGTGTTAGTGGTTCATTTACTGCTGCTAGTTCATCATTTTCTACAAGAGTTACCAGAAACGAAGCAACTGGCAGTTCATTAACAACCGATAGTGGTTCATTTTCAAGTAGAACAACAACACTTGAAGGAAGTGGAACTATACAAGGAGTAGGTACAACTAATGCAGTAACATTTGCTACAGTAGACACTGGTCAAGGTGCAAATGAGTTATATGATATGAATCAAAATGTTAAGACTGATTCAGCAGTAACATTTGCTACAGTAGATACAGGACAGGGAGCTAATGAGTTATATGATATGGATCAGAATGTCTTAACTACAAGTTCACCAACATTTGCAGATTTAACTGCAACTGGTACAGTTACCGCTCAAGAATTTCATACCGAATTTGTATCTGCATCTATAATGTATACAAGCGGATCTACCAAATTTGGAGATTCAGTAGATGATATTCACCATTTTACTGGTTCATTATCTGTTAGTGGAAGTGCAACAAGTATATTAACAAGAGGACATATAAGCGGCTCATCAACTTCAACTGGTTCGTTTGGTTCATTGATAGTTGATGGTGTTATTCAAGGTAATAATACATTTGGTGGTACACTTGCAGGTACAGCAGGATATCTTCAGGTTGGTGCTCAAGATTTTGTAATTGAAACAACTAAAAAAATATATTTAGATGGTGGCAGTCATACTTACATAACAGAAGCTGAAGCTGATAAATTAGCTTTTTATGTTGGTGGAGTTAAATTATTAGAGTTAGATGAGGGTGGTGGCGGAGCATCTGATTGGTTAGCAATACCTGCTGCAACTAAATTTTATTTAGATGGTGGTGGCAACACATATTTTGCTGAGTCATCTGCAGATAATATTAGATTTTCACCTGCTGGAGTAGATATATTAGATATAACCACCACAAAAATAAGTGGTTCATCAACATCAACTGGTTCGTTTGGTCATATAAAATTAGGTACTGCTGATATAGGTGGAATATATAAAATATCATTATCCAATAATGACAGTGGTGCAGGCAATACAATATTTGGTAAAAATGCAGGATTAAGTTTAGATGCTGGTTCTAACTACAATGTGTTTATAGGAGAAAATGTATCTGATGCTGCGATGAATGATGCTACAAATAATGTTGGCATTGGATATATCGCATTAAGTGGTTTGACTACAGGTGATAATAATGTTGCACTGGGATACTCTGCTATGGGCAGTCTTACGACTGGAAATAAGAATGTTGCTATCGGGTATAAACCTGGAAATAATTCCACAACTGTTTCAGGTTCTGTATTTCTTGGCTATAACGCTGGTAGAAGCGTATCAACAGGAAACGATAATATTGCTATCGGAAACGATTCAATGAACGGAGCAGCAACCACAGGCGACAACAACATCGCCATCGGTGTCTCAGCAGGTGATGCCTTGACGAGTGGAAAACAAAATATTTTTATGGGCAAAAATGCTGGAGGTGACGTTACAACTGGTTATGATAATATTTTACTTGGAGATCGAGCCGGCAATAGTTTATCATACCGCAGAAACATTGCAATTGGAGGACTAGCATTATATGCTGCGAGTAGTGGTGAAGATGCCAATGTAGCCATTGGATATGCAGCGTTGATGACACTAGATGATGCTGCTGCTGACCACAATACTGTAGTGGGATCTTATGCTGCTGAACGAATGACGACTGGAAAGGAAAATACTATATTAGGTCATGAGGCTGGTGCTTATTTAACTACTGCTTCAGGTTCAGTTATGATTGGCGAAGATGCTGGTCGTTCAGTAACAACAGGAAATACTAATATTGCTATAGGTTCTAATGCTATGAACGGAGGAGCTACCACTGCTAATGATAATATTGGAATCGGACGGGATAGCTTTGGTACTGGTCTTACGACAGGTTTTACTAACATAGGTATAGGATATCGAGCGCTACAGGAATGCACAGAAGGCTATAATAATACTGCTGTTGGAAACTCTGCAGGCTTAAGTCTTACTGATGGCGATGCTAACACATTTATTGGAAACTATGCTGGTTATGGTGGAACTACTGTTCGTGAGGCAGTTTGCATGGGACATGCCGCTGCACAAAGCGCTATGACTACTGATGCTAATGGAACGGTTGCCATTGGAGCTATAGCTCTAAATAAACTTACGACAGGACAATACAATACAGCTATTGGATATTCCGCGTTGGAGAACTTGACAGAGCTCGATAAGAACACGGCGGTCGGTTATAAAGCGTTAGAGGCGATGTCGGGTTCTGCGGGAACTGGTCAGAATACAGCACTGGGTTATCAAGCTGGAACTGCAATGACAAATGGTATAGAAAACACTCTTGTAGGTT
>Ga0208668_1000559_pt1 | contig 10163 bp, 17 predicted proteins | sample 18_taG_FD_184093 | JGI IMG/M metagenome (GOLD analysis project Ga0208668, IMG submission 184093) | Marine viral communities from the Subarctic Pacific Ocean - 18_ETSP_OMZAT15316 metaG (SPAdes) (version 2) | ecosystem: Environmental > Aquatic > Marine > Oceanic | place: Pacific Ocean | collected...
GGAAAGAATCCACCGCTTCCTCCCCCACAATATCGAGAATGAAATTTGCTTTGGATTTAATCCGGTCCACCGCCGCCTTGCCGTGCTCCTCGCGGTTGGTGCGTTGTGCCAAGGCATCCTTCTCCCGGGCTTGGTCCGCTAAATCCTCGGCTTCCTTTAACGCCTGCTCGGCATTTTCAGAAAGATCTTTTCTCTTGGAAAAAGTAGATTCCGCCTTCCGGCTCAAATCGTACAACTCGAACTTATCCGCATCCAGAACATCATCGCCAAGGATCGAAGTCAGGTTGTCAGACAACTCCCGGCGGTTGGAATTGCCCAGAACATTAGCCAGCGTGTCCCGGTCAACCCCATATCGGTCAGCAATCGCATCGCTGGAGGATAAGATTTCCTGTTGGGGCTTAGTTACGGCATCACGGTACGCTTGGGTATCCTCCAGACGCAGAACTGAGTTGGCCTCTTCATTGGCTTTTACTTGGGCTTCGAGTTCGGCGACCCGATCCGTAGCCGCTTTAAGGGCCTCTGGTTCTGCGGTTCTAGTTTCCAGTTCCCGGATCGTCTGCTCCAGCCCCCGGTTCTCAGATTTGATTCTTTTGAACGCACCCCCCGCTGATTCCGTCAGCTTCAATTCTTCCGTGACCCGGTCGTCCAGATACTTCTGGATCTTGACTTTGTCCGCGTCGTCAAACTCATCCAGAATATTACCGCTGGGCTCTCCGCTGCTCTCTACCTCGGGCGACGAAGCCCCCGAATCGTCCGATGATTCAATCTCGTCGAGCGGATCATCCGATGTTTTCTTTTCAGGTGAACGGCTAGAAACGTCGAGAGAATCAAGATCATCGGTGCCCGACCCTGCTCGACTTTCTTTAGTATCCTTTGCTTCGTCATCTACCGTAGGATGGATTTCGTTTAATTGCTCTTCCACTCGGTCAAGAATGGTAGAGATACCGTCACTGGATGTATCTTCTTCTGGCATGGTTATTTAATGGATGTTTCTTCCTCTTCCAAGTGGGACCACTCCCCAAGGTTAGAGGGGCTGTTCTCGGGTCCGGATTCAACTGCCGGGCTCGAAAGAGTAGACAACCTGCGGACAAGATCATTCATCCCCGCTAGTTGATTGGCTACCGCCGCTTGTTGCTCCGGGGGCAACTTGCACATAACAAACGTATCGGGCTGCGCCTCCCGGATCGCTATGTCAATGGCGGATACCAGAAGGGGATCACGGAGTAGCTGGTTCAGCTTTTCCCGATCCGCTTCTTGTAAAAAACTGGAATTGGGGCGTAAGATCACCATCCGCCCCCGCGCTTTTTGGCACGTTTGGTGGTTTTCGTAGCCGCCTTAGCCTTGGCCTTGGCCGATCTCTTAATACCACTGGCGGCACCCCCGGTGGCGACATCTAAGATGACTTTCTTAACCGTCTTAGCCACCTTGCGCGGCGTTAGGGGTTTACTGCGCTTTGACTTGGGATCACTCGCTCTGCCGTACGATTTTCCTTTGGGCATGGTGGTGTGTAGCAACGGGTTAACTTGGGGTCAATGATTACTTACCCTAAACTAGGTCATTAACCGTCTGGGTGTTGGACTCCCGAAGCGCCTTCTGGGCCGCTTCAAAATCCTTCAGCCTCTGGTTTTGTTCGGCTTCCGCTTTCTTGATTTCCTGACGAGTAGACGACTCCTGCCGCATGATCTCCTGCTTAACTTGGGAAAGTTGCTGAAGCTCGTCCTCCGGTCCCCCGGGGGCTTGCCCTTCTTCTCCCCCCTCGGATTGGATAGACCGTTCGGTATTCTCGACGATCTGCTGCAATTTGTTGGTCACATCCAATGCCTGACCAACAAGATTCTGTTGGTTGGGGTCCGCCGCAATCCCTTGGGCGTGCCCGTTGATGTGAGCCGCCAACGCCTGCATGATCCCCAAGGACTCGCGGGGGTCTGTTTGCTGGGACACCACCGCATCGATAAACTGGGAGGCCACCGGAAGATGTAATTCCAAGTGGGTCCCGTGAAGCTGCCCGGGCAAAACAGGAACCTGCTGGCCAAGACGAATGAGAGAGTTCTCAAGAACTGCATCAGTCTGTGCCGTAGTCCCCCGGGGCTGCTCGTCTCTCTGGATATACCTAGTCGCAATATCATGGCCGATGCGGGCCGCTATCCGGTCAAAGGTCAGGTTACGGTTACCCACTTCGTCCATATAGGGCCGCTCTTGGTTAAGCTGATCGAGCACTGCAATACGAGCAGCAGGGTTACCCGCGCCTACGGCGCGTGCCGCCTTGGTGCGGCTGTGGTCGAGATTTTTAATCTGCCCCGGGGTAAGCCCCCGCTCTTGGCACCGCTCGTAAAACTTCTTAATAGCGGGGTCACTCTTGGGACCATCGACCATACGCCGCACCATCTCTTGGGCCAGACGATCCATGGAAGTATAGAACAACGCCAAGTTAGCCGCCGACAAACGGGTGGAAGTCTCCAACTCGGCTTGAACCTGAAGGGTATTCCGGTAAGGTGAACCCTGTGTCGCTCGGGCTGTGGTGTAAAAATCGCTCGTGTCCTCCAGTTGCTGGCGTATGTCGCGGACAACCGGGATCATGCTCTTGGTAAGATCCGCGTTGATCTTCTTGTCCACGACCTCAATGTTGGGACGGAGAACATTAAAGGGACCGTAGAACTGAACCGCCAAGTCCCGGAGATCCTCCATCGAGTTGGGCTGCACCATGATCCCCCCGGAAATAGCCGCCGCATCCGCCGCTTGACACTGGAGGCGATTCAAATACTGAACAAGAGGAAAGATCCGGTGCCCGTAACCACGAATGGAATGATAAGTCCCACTGTTACCAACACCATACGTGAATAAAGTAAATGCCTGCTCGCTGCGTTCGTGAATAAACTCTTTCTTGAATAAGAACCTCTGATCCTTCCCCGAAAACTTTTTACCCTTGGTCATGAGATTAGACTTCAGGTTGGAGTGCCTCTCTTCCCAGAGGTAGTGGGATACCTTACCATTGGCTTCCTTCACCCATGTGTGGACTAAACGAACCGACTTAACCTCCATTGCGGAGTTCCCGTCGCCGTTCTTGATCAATTGTTGGAAATGCTCCCAGTCGTAATTCCGGTCGTCCTTGTTAGTGCGGGTAGCATCCAAAATGGCCTTCTTAACTTCCTTTACATCCCAACCTTGGGAGGCGGCGGCGGATTCGTTGGAAATGAATTTAAACAATTCATGAACACTATAATCCCGGCGGGAAAAACAAATGTCGATGGCCTCTTCATTAGACCGGGTATTACGAGGTAACTTGAAATCCCGTAAACCACACACTTGGGGTCGCCAGTCGATGTGGTTGTCAAAGTAAGAAACCCCAACGCCGTGCTTCAGATACTCGGTAGCCAGAATCAGGAACCGAGGATTCCACTCAGGCCAGTTGCGAATCGCCAAGGTGAGTTCCTCGTTGCGGATCGCGTTGGCTTCCCGGTCCCCCACTTCCGCCCCTTCGCTTGTCCCCCGCTTCGCCTTGGTATCTACCAAAAACTCAGTAGAGGTAATCAGGTCAATGTACCCCGCAAGAGCTGCGTCCAGATGCCTCTGCCCTTCACCAAAGTTAAGGTTACACCTACCCCCTTGCCCCGCCGATTTCAACTTGTCCGTGGAATACGGGGGCCTCCCGTCAAACATGGCATCCACCTTGGCCCGCTTCCGGGAACTCTCCCCGTCGTCAGACAGAGTAGTGTTATACAAATTAAGAGCCGCATTCAGGGTCTTGAGACGGGGCTCCGCAGGCTTGGTATCGCCGTCCTCAAAATCCCGGAGGTCACGTACTTCTGAATCGAGGAGATCAATCTGATCAGGCACAGTAGCGGAATACTACCCGAAGGGGTCTATAATGTCAAATCGAATAATGGAGCTGGGCCATGGTCCACCCCTGCTCAATCGCAGTCTTGCGACGATGACAATTCGCACACCTAACATCGCATTTAGCAACTTCCGCCGTCAACCCGGGAATCCCGTAGTTGTTGACCGCCTTGGATATGATCAGGCGCTTGTCCTCCCGATGGTCAAACTCCAAAACCACCGGGTCGCTCTCCCCGCAATCCACGCAGGGGTTCTCAAGAAGATACTGGTATAACCACAGCCTCCTCTCGTGTCTCCTTTTCGGGCGGTTTGATGTTTTGTCCAACTACCCAATAGTTAGATTCTCCATACCCGTATGATCGCGGGGGCCGCTAAGGTCTCCACCGCCGTAACCACTTGTTCTTCTTTCCTCTCTGTTAACGCCCCACTCGTATTAAATGAAAGCCCCGCCAAATCAAAGGCGCAGTGGATCACCTCGTGGACCAGTGTGTCCCGAAACAGTTGGCGGGATTCCAAAATGTCCGAAGACAGATTTATACACCTTAACCCCGGGTCATACTCCCCATACCGACCCGGAAGTTTTTCCGGAGGGAGAATGTTAATGGTTATGCGCTTGCCCCCAACATTTATAAAAGAAGGAGGCGTAACAGGCATATCACAAAAATAGATCGTCCTCGTGTAGAGTAATATACTCCCCGTCTAAATTGTAAAGTCGATACTGTGAACACTTGTTCGGCTTCAATACCACAACCTCAACACGGGGGGACTTGAACCCAACTCGTAATACTTTTTTACGCTTAGAGTGGAACAAGTACGCGGGCCACCCCGGCCTCGCCTCATACCCGCGAGGAAACTTCTGTACAATATACAAATCCCCCACCTTCACCACACGGCCAGATACCAACGAAGACGATACCCGAACCCTGACCCCGTCATTGCGAGTCAATCGGTAAAACCAGTAGTCGTGACCACTCTGGTTCTCGCGATGCTGGGACTTAATAGGGCCCAACCCGCCCTTACGGTAGACCTTGCCTTTACTAAATACATACCTGTCCGAAAACTCCCGAGGACTAAACTCAACTACCAAACCACTCATCACGTAGATAAAGAATGCAGCATGATAAATCCCTCCCCGTTAGGCTGAACCCCCATGATGTTGTGCCCCACCCACTCTTCCGCCTCCTCAGGGGACATCCGATCTCGATCCTCAAATATCTTGAGGACTTTCTCGTAACTGTAAATCAAACGACCACAATCCGAAACCCCCGAAATGGCGTCGTCCAACCCATGAAGAACCAAGGCCCCCTCACATAGCTGATCCTCAAAATCTACTCCGGACATGGCGCATCAAAGGCATTCGTGATCTTGTCCAAAATACGAAGTAGACCAGTAACGCGGTCCTCCAAATTAACCACTCGTCCGCGTAACTCCCGGTTGTCACGAGATAACACGTCCACCTCCTTCAGTAAACTGTCATTGCGCTCCTCCAAATATACCTTCGCCTCCAATAATGTCTTCGGCTCAACACGCTCCAATCCCTCAAGTGTGCCCTGTTCCCTGTCCCCAGAACCAACCCCAGACGCAGACCCAGACTCAGACTCAGGGGTCAGGGCAAAGGGGTCAGGGAGCCCCGGGAACTCAGGTAGCCCCTGCTCCGACCGCAGGTTCTCTGCTTCCTCCCGGAGGGTCTTCCGAAAGCTGGGGTCCCGGAGGAGGGATTGTATGTACTTCTCCCCCTCGTCCAAAATCTCCTCCGATTCGGGAACTAAAGAATGGGCCTCCTCAAAATACGCCCTCGCCCCTTTCTCGGTTTCAACCGGGACACGAACCACCTCCACCCCGTCGTATTCGGAACGTATGGACACAACTAGGGCCTCCGCGTCTACCCCCACCCCGGGGAACTGAAGGACGTGCACCTTCTCGATGCCCGAATCAGACAGCGCGGACTTGGACACCCCCGACAAGTATTCAGCCAGCCCCCGGGGATCTGGGCCTTCCTCCCCCGCGCCAACCGGGGAAGCCCCCACTACCGCGAGGCCCTCATACCGCAACGCGGCGGTCAACTCAGAAATGTGGTCCGGTTCTCCCAAAAGAAGGGCTAGGTGGGTCACGGGTTTCGGATCTTCGGCATGAGATGCCCCGGCTTGGCTAGTGGTATCTGGCATGGGTCCACTCTAGCACTCCTGTCAAGGGGGCCAAGGGATATACCCAATTTGAAATTGACTCCCCCGGGGGTGGGGATACCGTTCCCGGGTATGAAAGCGATTATCGTAAGTATTGCGGCTGCGTCCTGTATCGTGTTTGGGGTTTCCTGTAGCTCCACTGGAGTGCAGGGTAGCCTCCCCATCCCATTCACGAACCCCCCTACCAATGTGACGGGTGAAATCGAGGTAACCCCTCTCCCACCTAAATTGTGTGTAGGCTTGGATGTGATCCCGCGCCCCGCTCCCGAAGAGTAGTTCTACCCGGGGCGATCCACCCCGAGGGCGCAGGAATATCTCCTGTGTCCCTCGGGGTTTTGTTTGGGGCATTACGCAAGTGGACCCACACCAGAGTGGCCCCACAATAGAAACTACTATAGGAAAGAGTTTTCTGTACCCAGAGAGAGTTCCCTATAAGAAAACTCCTTTAGGGGGTATTTTCTGGTGTGGGTCCACTCTAGTGTGGGTCCACTTTATTTGTGTCCCCCCAGCTTTAGTAATGTTGCACCGGGACCCCCCTTGGTTTTCAATCAGTTACAACTAATGCAATATAATTTGCGCCCATTATTTGCACGGCGTATTTCACGGAGCATTATTTTCATAACTCGTTGAGTATCAATACCCGCCGGGTGCAACAAAAGTTTTTTGGAGAAATCGTGTATAGGGGACAAGTATAGGAGCCCTGCGTCCAGAAAAAGGACCCCACCCCCCAGCAGCCGGGGTCAGGGATCAGGGCTCGCGATGCTCTGCCGTGATAACGTGGGTTATCACCATACCGTGCCCGTCTACCTATACCCTATGGAGGGAAAGCCCTCCGCAATAACAATGAAAGCAATTAACATTGCCCCAATGAAAGCCTCATTCAGCAGTTACAATGCTGGTGAGGAAAGCATCCTTGATCTTGGCTATGCCCTTGGCCAAGTCTGGGACCAGTCCTTGAAACTTAACCCCGGCATTTTTGATGCCCCGCTCCTCCGGGAGATTGTGATCCGATTGATCCGGGGTAGCACCTCCGGGGAATTGTTCCTCTCTGAGGCCCACCCCGCTACCGAGAAGATCAATTTCCTCCGGATTGCGGAAGCCCTGATCCATCCTGAGGCTATGGGGTGGGAGATCGCCTCTGTCAAGAAGGCGATTGCTTCCGCCTTCTCTCAGGAGTTTGGAAGGAAGTTCAATTCTGGCCACCTCGGAAGGCTCGGCCTGAAAGACAAGAAGAGCAAGAAGGCTAAAGCGACCTTTAAGTCTGCTACCAAGTCCACTGAGGGCCTTACCGAAAAGGTGGAGGGGATCAAGGTAACTAAGGCCAATGCCGAGGATCTTGCCGCGCTGATCATCGCCCACCGGGCACTCGGCAAGGCAATCAGGGCCAAGCAAGCCGCGTAACCCTGAGTCCTGAGTCAATAACCCTCCTCCCTCTCCCCGGATACCGGGGGGAGGGTGCGGAGGAGAGGCGGGAGATAACGCAGGTTATCACCCGGTTCTCCCCCGCAGTGCGGGGCAAGACAAGACAACCAACAAAACAATGGCATTACCATACGACATAGACCACTACCGCAGAGTCGGGGAGGCAATCGCTGACCCCAAGGACTGCAATATGCCCGCGACTGGCGAGGATATCCTCGCCCTAGTTGCGGAGGTGGAGAGACTGACCGCGATTATCCGCAACTTGGTTCCTATCGGGGACTGCGATTGCGGAGTGTGCGACACCTGCTCCTCCCTTGTTGAGAACGCCTTGGCCGATAAAGGGCTGGGGCTTGACGGCAAACCTATCCGATAACCTGCGTTATCCCATGAAGAAACTTGTTGAATACCTTTTCATTCTCATTGCCATCTTGGTATCCGTTCACTTTGGTGCCAAGGTGGTGGTGATGAGCATAGACCGGGCGTCCCGGTGGGACTCTATCCCTACCGAGTCGATGATCGAAGTTCGTGAACTCTACCCGGAAGAGTTTCATTGCTGGATTGAATCCGGCGACCCGTAACCGATAACCAATGTTATGACATTACAAGAAACACAGATAGTTGTATCCGCCCTGACTCAACAGAATGAGGAACTTCGTAAAGCGTTGCGTCTCATGCTCAGTCCCCGGACAGAGGAGGAAGGCTTGGGGCTTGCCCGGGATCTCGGGGTATGCTCTCGCCCCTCCCCTGTGAAGCGGAAGATTACCGCGACGAAAGGGGCGACGAAGTGTCTCCCTCCCAGCACGATCAAGGACTAATCAATCACCATGAAAATAACAAACAAAAGAAAGAACAAGCGAGTTGCACTCGCTGGTCCCGCACCACAGAAGGCAGAGGTTTGCTGCGCCTGTGGCCGCAAGGAAAACTACCTGCACCGGGGAACCTACCTCGGGCTCACCGTGTTCCGGTGCCGCCTGATGAACCCTCCCCGCTGGTTGCAGCGGCAGGGGTTCCCCTTCAATCCGATGCCTGAACGTGGCATTCACCTCGTTTAATTGGGGGCGAGGGATAACCGATGTTATCTCCCCGGTGGTATTGATACTGCCGGGGAGATCTTCCGTTGTCGGGCCTCGGCTCATGGGATTCTCCCGTGGGTCGAATCTGATAACCAAAGACATGAAGAAAACAACCAATCACCAGTATGGTGAATACACGTTGGTAATCGTCCACGGTCTCCCGGCCCCGGGGGATTGGAGACCTACCATTAATCAGGTCCGGGTCACGCATCCGAACCTTGAGTACGGAGTGCCGTGCTTGGACCTCCCTACTGCGAAGCAATACTGCGATAGGAATCTCCCCCGGCTCACGAAGAAGGGGGCCCTGTCCAAGGCGGACAAACAGTTGGCTGAGTGTGATGCCATGAGTATCCAAGCGGATCTTGAAGCAGCCATGATGAAGAAGAACTTGGCCTAACGGATCATCCTGTCCCCGGCGATAGCCTAGGTTATTCGCCGGGGACATTACCCGTTCACATTATGAAATACGAAATGAATCTTAGCCCATTACAGTATACCATTGAGTGTCGCCCTCACAGCGAACAACCCGAGAAGCGATGCGTTGATGGGATCTCCCGGTTCTCCCCCCACAGTTCGGTGTATCTCGCCATCGGTGCACTCCTTGTTGCGGTGGTGGTGGAGGGTGAGCCTGAGTTGTGGGTAGTGGATGCTGAATTCCACCCGGACCCTGTTGCGGTGATCAAGGAAGTTTATGATTACGAGGAGACTGGTTGGATAACGCAGGTTATCATTTTGAAAGCCACCAGTAGTCATTACTCCCCCCTTTGATCCCTGAACCCTGAACCCTGATTCCCCGTCCCTGTATAGATATGGGGGCGGGGAGTTCGGTGTCGTCTAGATAACATAGGTTATCTGGGCGACCCCGGGCATGACCCGGTTCAACAAGATGAAAGCAACTGATACGACTGATACGAAAGTAAAAGAAGTTGTTAGGCGTGAGCCTCTCAACTTGAAGCGACTCCCCACTCGTGGTGGGTCAGAACAAATCGCTAGGGCGTACCTTAGTGGTGAACTAATCAACCTTCCCATCGCGGAAGATTACCTTGAGAACGAAGCGATCCTCTGTGCCGAAAGGAGCAAGTCATGAACATGACCCGATACCCACTGGAGATCATTGTGAAAACGAGGGGATTCTACGACCAGCATGGGGGCAAAAAGGTATGTTTCCTTACCTCTGGCATGGCGCTACCCGCCTATCGTTATGACGACGGGGGTTACTGTGCCTACGTGCAAAGGAATGGCTGGAATGAGCCTGTCAATATGACCGTCGTTGTCGAAGTGGGGAACGTATCCTCTTGGCACCGCAAAACCCAACCTGAACCTGACAAGTCATGAAACGATTAAGATATAGAATCCTGTATTGGATGTGGCGACACTGGCATAACGGATGTGAATATAAGAGTGACCGTTGGTCACGGTTCCGGTGGGGGTGTCACCTCTGCTGTGGCGGTGATGTTCGCCGCAATGGGTGGACCGTCCGGTTTTGTGAGTGGCTGGAATGGCAATGGCGCACCCTTGAAAAACAACTTGAGGACAAGTCATGAGCAAACAAGTAGTGTTCAAAGCATTCGGTAAAGTTCTGGAATGGTTTGGTCCTCGCAAGGATCTTGCCGATTTAGATACCGAGAAGTTCGGGTGGGCCAACGAAAGT
>Ga0208668_1000566_pt1 | contig 10098 bp, 10 predicted proteins | sample 18_taG_FD_184093 | JGI IMG/M metagenome (GOLD analysis project Ga0208668, IMG submission 184093) | Marine viral communities from the Subarctic Pacific Ocean - 18_ETSP_OMZAT15316 metaG (SPAdes) (version 2) | ecosystem: Environmental > Aquatic > Marine > Oceanic | place: Pacific Ocean | collected...
TGACAGTTAAAAGTTTGGCGATGCTTCACCAGTATGGATTTCTTGCAAAGTTATTTCAGGTATTAGCGAATTATAAAATTTCTGTGGATCTGGTAAGTACCAGTGAGGTAAGCGTATCTCTAACGCTTGATACAGCCGTTAATGCATCGAACAAAGTAGAGTTGACTTCGGATGTAATTAACGAATTGAAAAAGTTTTGCGAAGTTAAAATCGAAAAGGAATATTCTTTGGTAGCACTGATCGGGAATAATCTGAATAAAACCGCAGGAATAAGCGGAGCTATATTTGATAAACTAAAGGATTTCAATATCAGGATGGTTTGTCATGGTGCCAGCGAAAACAATATCTGTTTTTTAGCTGATGAACCGGAAGGAGAAGCTATTGTGAAATTGTTGCATAAAGAGTTTATTGAGCGGTAATCAATTGTTTATTTGAGCTTTAGAAAAACTATTGCTACTCTGGATTAAATAATCATCAAAAACTAATTCAATGAAAAAATTTATAATATTCTCTTTTCTTTTAGCTTGTACATCATCTCTTTTTGCTCAGGATTTCAAACCGGTCAAAGATAATTGGGGAGCTGAGGTGAATTTTGCACCATTTTCATCTTCTCCGATCAGTATCAATTATATAAGGCTAAGAAATTTTACAGATGATAATAAAGCTTTTCGTTTAGGAATATTTTTGGGAGCTAATTTTGAAAAACCTTCTGAGGATATTACAAATCAGACTATTGAAATAAATTTTCGGCCCGGAATAGAACAGCATTTTGAAGGAACCAGTAGACTGTCACCATACATTGGCGGAGAATTGGACTTAGCTTATAAGTATTCAAAATCCGAATTTGATGATGATTTTAATACAGCTACTATCGAAGGGGCATGGACTGACTTTGGTACAGAAAGAGGTTTTTTCAGATTAGGGGCAAATGCAATTACAGGAGTAGATTTTTATATAGTAAAAGGACTTTATTTAGGAACTGAATTTGGATTCGGATTTGAATTCATAAAACAATCAGATATAGTTGAAAAAGCGAACGGAAACGAAGTTGATAAGACTGATGGCGGTTCAACATTTCAATTGGGACCTAACGTGAATGGAGCTATTAGATTAGGGTTTAATTTTTGATTTATGAATAACAAGCTACTTATAATAATCTTTGTGTTTTTATCTGGATGCGGAGGAGGAAGTTTAACTCCCGGGGTAGGAGAGACTGATAAATTCGCTCCTCTAATTGAAAAGATAAATCAAGACATTAATTTGAAAGCCAATTTTATAGATCCCTCGGCTTCAAAAAATAACTTTGTCAAATTCAAGATTAACAGAATCGAATCCATTGAACAAACAATTGTTGGGTCTGGTAATATTTCAATTCCAAATCTTAGAATAAATGAATTTTTTGATAAAGCGGAGGTTTTTAAAGCTGAAGTTGAGATTACAGACGATTCCGGAGAGAGTATCATAGTTACTTCAAGTACTTATATGTTTGCTACTCAAGGTAACTACTATTCTGAATCAGAATTTCCTATAGAAAAGTTATTAGTAGCAGTAGAGTTTCCTTTTTGGAGGAATGGGGAATCAATCTTATCCATAGTTTATTATCAATACGAGGACCTTACAATGGAAAAAGTTTTAAATGAGAGGATAATTGAAAAGACAGGTACAGTTCATAGCCATGAATTTCAAAATTATACTTTCGATATTTATCAGAACAATGTTGGATTTCTGGGTCAAGTACCCGGATCGGGGTCAATAGTAGCGGAAAGATTAAATACCTTCCCAAGGTTCTAATATGAAAATCTCAGTAATTGGTACCGGTAAAACCGGAAGTAAAGTAGTTGAAATGCTGGGCGATAATCTCGCTTATGCATTCGATGAATCCAATCCCCCAACAGTTGAAAAGTTAAAAGAAAGTGATGCTGTCATCATTTTTGTTCCGGGAGATGCTGTAAAAGATATTTTACCTAAGGTTTTAGAATCTGGCATTCCTGCTGCCTGGGGAAGTACCGGATTTTCCTGGCCGGAAGATCTGGAAGATAAAGTCCAAAAAATGGAAACCAAATGGGTGTTGGCTACCAATTTCAGTTTAGGGATGAATATTATCCGAAATGCAATTGAAGCTATTTCAGCTGGATCAGTAATATTAAAAGAACCAGAGATCAAAATTCATGAAGTGCATCATATCCACAAAAAGGATGCTCCAAGTGGCACGGCTCTTTCCTGGAAGGAATGGTTAAATAAAGAAGCTGAAATCACTTCAGCAAGAGAAGGAGATGTGAACGGTATCCATGAATTGACAGTATCGACGGCAAATGAGAGAATAACACTTAAACATGATGCTTTAGACAGAGCTCTGTTTGCAGAAGGCGCAATTTGGGCAGCGGAACAATTGATCAAAAATCAGAATTTAACAAACGGTATTTATACCTTTGGACAACTGTTTGATTTCATCACAAAAAATAATGAATAGATTAGAATTCCCCGTTTTTACAGCAATGATAACACCCTTCAATGAAGATGGAAGTGTGGATTTTGAAAGTTTTGAGTACTTATTGCTAAAACAGCAGGAAGCTAAGGTTGGTACGTTAGTTCTTGGAAGTACGGGTGAAGGCCTGAATCTTAATGCGCAGGAAAATAGAGCGATCGTTAAGTTCGCTAAGGAAATGAATCTGGATGTTCCATTGATGGTTGGAATTGGTGGACATAGTATTCAAGCTCAAAAAGAATTTATTACTTACTGTGATGAAGTTGGTGTTGATTCGCTGCTATTAGTGACTCCGCTATATTCAAAACCGGGGAAAGAAGGTCAGTTTGAATGGTTTTCGGAATTACTATCAACTACTGAGACTACGTGCATTTTATATAATGTGCCTTCCAGAACAGGAGTGAAGTTGCACCCGGAAGTGCCTGCGAGGCTTTCTGAAAAATTCTCTCATGTTGTTGGAGTAAAGGAAGCTAGTGGAAGTGTAGAAGAATTTAAAGAATTCAGAAAGCAAAGCCCGAAACTTAATTTCTATTCCGGAGATGATGTTTTAACTGAGGCATTTGTGAAAGAAGGAGGAGTCGGACTGATTTCAGTGGCTTCAAATGTCTGGCCGGCTCAAACCAGAAAAATGGTAGAGTTAATGTTGAGCGGGAATTTTGATGAGCTTTTTGAAGACTGGGAAGAATCCGCGAACGCACTTTTTTCAGCGTCAAATCCTGTTCCCTCAAAGGTTTTACTTCAGCATAAAGGCTGGATCACACATACGAACGTACGATTACCACTTTCATTAAAAGATTTAACTCACGAAGGTGAGGAAGCACTACTGGAAGCGGATAGAAAAATAAATAATTGGTATAGAAAGAAGTGAAGAAGTGACATCAACGCTGCGCGTTTAGTAACAGAGTAACAAAGTAGGAGAAACCACTTTGTTACTCTGTTACTTTGCTACTTCTTTCACTCTGTAACTTTGATAAAAAAATGAACTACGAAGAAATTTTAGACAAATTAGAAGAAGGCGAACTTAGATCAGCTGACAAAACTGAAAACGGCTGGAAAGCCAATGTGGAAGTTAAAAAAGCGATCTTAGAATCCTTCAAGAACGGTGAAAATACCTCCTACGAAGGGATCTATGAAGGCTTTGTGGATAAGCATAATCTCCCTCCGAGATACTTTGAACCTGAAGATGGAGTACGACTAGTTCCGGGTGGTTCCTCAGTTCGACGTGGAGCTTACGTTGCTCCGGGAGTGATCATTATGCCACCGGCTTATGTGAATGTAGGTGCATTCGTAGACGAAGGCTCCATGGTAGACAGTCATGCGCTGGTGGGTTCATGTGCTCAGATCGGGAAGAATGTGCACTTGTCGGCAGGAGTTCAAATCGGTGGAGTTTTAGAGCCGGTTGGAATGAATCCTGTAATAATCGAAGACGATTGTTTTATTGGTGCGGGAGTTGTGATAGTTGAAGGAATCCTAGTCCGTTCAAAAGCAGTAATTGCTCCCGGTGTTGTTCTGTCAAAATCTATTCCGGTTTACGATGCTGTTAAAGAAGAAATCAGAGAACGCGGTTCTGAAATTCCGGAAGGAGCAGTAGTAATTCCGGGTTCACGTCCGGTAAATTCAGACTGGGCAAAGAAACAAGGTCTAAGTATGGATTGCCCGATTATAGTGAAATACCGCGATGAAGGAAGCAATGCATCTTTGGAGCTAGAAGAAGCGCTCAGATAAAAAAAGGAGTTGTATAACAACTCCTTTTTTAACTAGTTAACTAAAGGTTCTTTTTTTATAGAGGGGTAACTACACCACCATCATCGTCTGAGCATTCAACTACGTATTCAAAGTATCCCCACCAAGCACCTTTTTGGGAAGTAAAGCCTAAACCACCAGCATAAGCAGTCTCTCCTGCATTAGACTTTGGCGCGATAGTTTTAAAATCAGGATCGTTTTCACCATTATCACCATCGTCGTCATTGTCATCATTATCATTATCTCCATTATCATCTCCATCTCCATCATCTTCAGGATCTTCCTCAGTTCCGTTTTGTATAAGAGCGGCATGAGTTGAGATATAAAACTTTCTGTCACAAACTATAGTCTTTGGAATAGAAATAGAGTAGATATCAGCATTAAGGTTTTCTGCTTTAAAAGGAGCTTTTCCGGGAGCCGGACGTTTGTTCGGAACTATATTCTCATGATCCCAAACATAAATGTGAACTTCTTTTAGATCTGCACTGGCATCTGTGTTGTAAGTAATGCTTAATTCATTATCATTATTAGTAACAATAACTTCACCTGCATAAGAATCCTGGCCGGCCCATAGAGAATGTGAGTAAACAGAATATGAATTGTTTTCATCTTCAGTTACTTGTTCCAGTTTTGTTCCCGTTCCGGTATTATTGGAATTAGAATTGTTATTTGTTGCGGACTGTCCCTTGCCACCTTTTTTAGCAAGCGCATCATCACTAACAGATGTTTCTACATTATTGTTAGATAGAGAATCTTCCGAACAGTTTGAAAATGTAATTAATAAGACTGAACATAGAAGAAAATAAAGTACCCGTATATTTTTCATGACCTCGAAAATGTATTTTAAATTGTATTTAAAATAACTATTAGGATGTTTTATAGATAATTAGCATTTATTAATCTTTATTAAATGATAATTCTGAATTCAGAACCATTTGTAAAGTAAATTCATATGAACGAGCGGTATTAGTTAATTTCTTCCCACCACTTCTCAAAAATTCTGGTTGAATCATCTAAATTCACTTTTTCTCCAATTTGAGGTGTAAATAAGGAAATAGGATTTTTACTTTCTTGATTTAATCGGCTTACTCTATTCAAAGGCTCATCCCAAGGATGCATAGCCAGTACATATTTTGAAGAATGAACAGGGAAAAGACGTTTTGCTTTGAGATCATTTGCAGCTTGTAAAACCTGATCCGGATGCATGTGTATTTCTTTCCAGGCATCGTTGTATTGCCCGTTATCCAGAATAGCTAGGTCAATAGAATCGAACCGTTTTCCGATCTCTGCAAAGAAATCTCCATAGCCACTATCACCGCCAACATAAATGGTCTGGGATTTGGATTCTAACACATAAGAAGCCCATAGTGTGTTTTTTCGTTTAAATCCACGTCCGGAAAAATGACGAGTAGGCATGGTATGAATAGAAAAACCGGAATCTACTTGTAGCTCACTAAACCAATCCTGCTCAGTGATCTGTTGATCAGAAAATCCCCATTTTTTAAAATGTGATCCAACACCAAGTCCGCAAACTACATTCTTAATTTTATCTTTTAATCCAGTTATGGTTTTGTGATCCAAATGATCGTAGTGGTCGTGGCTGATGAGTAAATAATCTATTTCAGGAATATCATCGATCGTATAGATATCTGTCCCCGGAAAAGATTTTACAGTTCCCGGAATGGGAGAGGCATTGCCGCTAAAAACCGGGTCAACCAGAATCTTTTTCCCGTCAAGTTGAATGAAATATGAAGAGTGCCCAAACCAAACCAATACATTTTCATTTTCTGGTATAGAGAACAGATCAGTCTTTACAGATGGAATTACATCTTTTGGTTTAGTTCTCGGATGTTTAACAAAAAGTTGATCATATAAAATACTGAAATAAGAATGTCCCTCGGAAAGATCAGGAGTAAGTTGAAGGTTCTGAAACATACCATCGTTGAAATTCTGTGATCTTGAAATTTCTTCGAGATGTTGTCCGGCAGGAGCTTGACCGAATTTAGCCTGACGCATATAGAAAAAAGTAGCAATTACCAGAACAACTGCTAAAACAAAAAATGTTGTCATTATATACTTTAAGATTTTTATCAATTGTACCGCTAGGATAAGATGAAGGAGTGAAAGTTAATGGGGTATATAAAAAAAGTGTTAAGGTGCGATAGTGTTAAGGTTGAATTGAGCAACCATAACACTATAGCACCATCACACTAACATTTATACCGCCAACGCTTTATTTGCTATTGCCAATCCATTTACGAACGCCTGAATAAGTGCTTCTATAGTATCAGGTGAAGCTCCTTTTGCTGTAAATTCGTGTCCTTCTTTTTCGAGTGTTAACGTTACAATCACAAGCGAATCCGTATCAGGACTTAAAATTTCTACTTCGTGATTAAGTATCTGCAGCGCCAGAAATGAATCTGTTTCGGCTTTCATGGCGGCAAGAACTGCGTCCATAGGGCCAACACCTTGTTCAAGAGAAACGACTTCTTCACCGTCATTGATCTTCATTTTAACAGCAGCGGCAACTAATCCATGCTTCCGCATAGTAATTTTGTAATCAACAACCTCAACCGGGAATTCAAGATCAGCATCTGTTGCAGAAACCATTGATTTAAGAGCTTTTATCTCTGCTTCTCTAAGGGTTTTTCCCTTTTTATTGATCCCGTTAACGTATTCCGTATAGAGCTTTTCATGATTTTCATCCAAAGTGACATTCCCTGAGAAAAGATCTCTGGATTGCCCCCAATTATTTTTCTGCATATCCGGGAATCCGGATTCTATATACTGCTGAATGCGTTCCAGTTTTGGAGAAAGGATAGGAGAAGAAAGGGAATACTTAGCTACAATATGAGCGGCTTTTAATCCTGTTCCTGTAAGAACAAACAGACATTTCTTACCTTTAAAGATATCCAGATTATTTTTGAAGCAAGCCAAAGGAATTGCACATGCCGGCTCTGTGAAAATTCCTTCCTCCACGGTCATTTCTTTCATTGAAGACAATAGTTCATTTTCGGTAGCCGTAAAAGCATGTCCGTTTGTTTCGTTGATGCCTTCCAGAACTTTATAGAAATCGAAAGGATCAGCAACCGCTACGGCATCAGCCATTGTATTTACTTGGTCCTTAATGATTTTTTCTTTTTTGAAAATGCCCTCAACTACAGGAGAACTTTGCTCAGGCTGAACGGCAACAAAACTTGGGATTTTGTCTATTCTTCCGGCTGCTTTTAATTCCACTAATCCTTTATAAATAGCAGCAAAGTTAGTTCCTGCTCCAATCGGCACAAAGATATAATCATAATCCATTGCACCTTGCTCAATCAGCTCATAAGAAAAGGATTTTTGTCCTTCCTGCCTGAATACATAATCGCCTGCTAAATAATAATTCCCTGATTTGGCGAATTCACGACAAAGCAGTTCACAAGTTCTGAAATCACCTTTTATTCTGATTATAGTGGCATCGTAAATAGTGGATTGAGCTAGTTTAGCATCCGGTGTTTGTTCAGGCACAAAAACAAAGCAAGGAATTTTAAAATAACAGGCATACGCTGCTACAGAAGCTGCCATATTTCCGGTTGATGCTAAACAAATGGCATCAGCGCCTAATTCTAAAGCTTTAAGTACTTCAATATAACTTCCGCGATCTTTAAAGCATCCCGTAGGATTTTCTAATTCAAGTTTAGCATAAAGATCAGCTTCGTATAATTCAGAAAGTCTTTCCAGCTTCTTTAAAGAAGTGAAATCTGTTTTTAACGGATCAGGAATAATATTCTTTAAAGGATATTGAATTTCTTCCCGGGCTTCTTTGTAGTCAACGGTTAGTACGCCACCGCAGTTAGTACAGTAGGTGCTGGTGACGCGCTCGTCATTTACTGTATCACAAATAATGCATCGAACAGTGTAGCCGGAATTAGAACTCTTCATGAAAAATAATTTTGAAATTTATCCAAAATACAAAGCTTTTAAATAGGAATGAAGGATGGAAAACCGCTTTTTTGAGCTATCAGCTAAAGCGGTAATAAAATAATCTCTTCAAAGTCCAGATCAAGAATTTCAAAGATCGGAGTTGCAATCTCTTCAATTTCTTCTTCAGGATATTCATCCAGGCCTTCGAGTTTTACATACAAAGTATCATTGTGGTCATCCACAAAATATTGAACATCCGTGGACTCGAAGCTCTCTTTTAACGTTTTAATTAGAAATTGAAGATCTTCTTCAAAGGATTGATGTTCTGTTTCTTCTATATTATTCATGCAGATGGATTTGATTTGAAGCAAAAATACCCCGAGTTTGAGTCATGAACAAGCAACTTCTTCGACTAACTGAGATTGCCCAAAAACCTCAGAGAACTATTATTGGGTTGATGTCCGGAACTTCACTGGATGGACTGGATATTGCTATGTGTAAGTTCAAGTGGAAGAAGCCTCAGTTGCTGAATTTCAGAACTGTAGAGTATTCCCAAGATTTGAGAAACAGAATCAGGGCTGTTCAATCACAGATGCAGGTTAATCTTCAGGAAGTTTGTGTTTTGCATACAGAGTTGGCTCATTTATACGCTGATCTGGTTTTGGAATCTCTGGAAGAATGGGGAGTTGAAGCGCATCAGGTAGACTTGATTGCCAGTCATGGACAAACGATCTATCACCATCCCAATAAAAAAATGAACAGCACACTTCAAATCGTTGATGGAGATCATATTGCCGAAAAAACAGGAATTGTTACCATCTCTGATTTCCGCCAAAAACATGTTGCCAAAGGAGGAGAAGGAGCACCATTGGCAGGTATCATGGATGAGGCTTTATTCCGATCAGAAACAAAACACCGATTGCTCTTAAATCTGGGAGGAATTTCAAATTTTACCTGGCTACCGAGTAAGGAAAGTAGTGAGGATATAATGACCTCAGATATTGGTCCGGCCAATACGCTCATCAACGAAGCAATGAAGAAGCATTTCAACAAACCTTTTGATGAGAATGGAAAAGTGGCATCAAACGGAAATGTACATTCCGGATTGCTGAAATATTTATTACTGGAACCATTTTTCAGAAAGCCTTTTCCGAAAACCACGGGACAGGAAGATTTTAACCTGGATCTGGTGGAAGAATTAATGACCGGATTTAAGATCGAGCTGGAACCCGAAGATCTTGTGGCCACACTTACCCATTTAACAGTTCAAAGTATTACACGAGCTTTTGAAGAAGTTATCAGAACTAAGCCTTTTGAAATGTTTGTATCTGGTGGGGGAGTGCATAACTCAACCGTTATGAATGGACTGAAAGAGAGGCTTGGTTATGCTGAATTCAAAGACTTTGAAGAATCAGGAATTACTGCAGATTCAAAAGAAGCGGTGTTGATGGCATTTCTTGCAAACGAATGTGTTGTTGGAGGAGAGTGGAAGCTGGGGAAGGTTAGTTTTTAAAGAAATACATTATTTAAGCCATTTACTCAAACTTTTCTTTGCAACAGAATGTGAAATTATGTTCCCTTCGCGAATTGCTTTTTCTCCTTTAGCTAAACCTTGCATTGTTTCAGAATAAAAAATTTCTGTGGAATGAAGTAGTTTCTCGAGTTTAACAATGATTTTATCTCTAATCGGTTTCCCTTTCTCAAAAATAGCTTCCTGAAGCGCCTTGTATTCTTTTCTTCCCTCTTCTGTTTCGATTTTGATCGGTTCTAAGCCATGATCTTTTAAATCATAAGGACTTGCCTTCATGTCAATGGTTCGGGCTTCTAATGCCAGCTCAAATGCTTCCAGGATAAGATCGCTGCTTACCCACGGATATAATTTGAATGCCCATTTATACAGATCCATATTAGAATGAATACAACCCGGCTGTTCGGTTTCCGAGAATGTATCTCTGGAAAGCTCA
>Ga0208668_1000569_pt1 | contig 10079 bp, 15 predicted proteins | sample 18_taG_FD_184093 | JGI IMG/M metagenome (GOLD analysis project Ga0208668, IMG submission 184093) | Marine viral communities from the Subarctic Pacific Ocean - 18_ETSP_OMZAT15316 metaG (SPAdes) (version 2) | ecosystem: Environmental > Aquatic > Marine > Oceanic | place: Pacific Ocean | collected...
TGAGTGACTTTAATCAAATTTCCTCATGTCACTCTCCACCTTCGCGACCTTCACCTTCGGGCAACTCATACTACAAGTGTGCCGTTGCTGAAGCCATGGGTCACGGAGCAGTCGCATATGTCGTCCCTATGACCAATTTGCTGGCCGCTGCTGACGCTGAGACGCTCGAAGAAGCAGAAGACAACATCCAGGAAGGGGAACTTTTTGCGGACGAAACACGGGGCTCTCACGTCGGTTATGATATGGATCTTCAGCCGCTATCTCGCATCCGTTTGCGACAGTATCGCTATTACCCAAGTGCAGCCAAAGCAACCGACGCGGCAGACTATGCAAAGCCTAGTATCGAAGGCGGCGTCCAATTGGCGGTACCAGAAAGCGGTCATATACCATATGGCCTTCAAATCCCTGGCTTTATGGATCGCTTAGAAGACTGGGCGAGAGAACACCAGCAAGAGGCGATGGCTGGAGTGCCGAGAAGCGAAAAAGGCAAGCTCCAGAGTGGCGCATTTGTATTGTATGGGGGCGCCTACGAGGAATCCGACTCCGAGGGGGGATTCGGCCGCCGTAGAATGCTAGCGAAGTTCTTTCAAGTGCGGTTTGATGAGATCCACGGAGAACCTCGACAAGACACATCTACAGAACGCAAACTTCCGAAAGAGATTGGCCAGGGAATAATTGAGTGGACAGAAACCAAAGTCGCTGAAATTGCTATGCGATGGAATAGAAACTGGTTTAATCAAACGCCGAAGTCGACACCGGAGCATCCCGCGCTGGTTGTTTCTGCTCGTGTCGAGGATCATGGCGAGGACGAAGCGGGCGTCCGAGAATTCAGCATTCATGGGGATGGTGTGATGCGCGTCTTTTGGTCTATTAACGAATGGGAAAAGCTGCCAAACTATAACGACACAGATTGGATAGATCGCGAGATGAAAGATTATGGTTTTGGTTTTGTTAAGGATTTAGTTGTTATTAAACGAGGAAGCACGGTGTATGCCAAATTTGATATTAATAATGAAGGTGCTTATAGCTTCCATAATTATGGTTCACCAGTTGAAGCTGATCTCAAGCATACTAGTGTAACCTTCTCCCCGGATGCTTTTGAAGAGTATTGTGTAGCTCTCAATACAATAGATGATCAAAGAGAAGGAATTAAAGCTCATCTGGCGCGCATCTTTAAACAGCAAGGCTGGCTCGAAGGCGCCGCTTTCATGCAGTTAGCGATGGATATTGAGAACTCCGAAATAAGCTCTTATCAATGGGATTTGGGCTCCGATGGCGAATACGAAGATTCATATGAGGCGACTGCGACGACTTGGTATGACTTTAACCCCGAAGAATTCGGAATGGATCCAGCAGCCCTATTTAAGATTTTGGACTCTCGGCCGTTTAGACTTCTTGTCCGAAAAAAACTATTAAAAGAACCGAGAGAGATAGTGGGAACACAATATTGGTTAAGCATTCAGGATTCCAGTGTTGAAGAAGCCGGCAACAAAATACGATATCAAATTCAATTTAGGGTAACCGCTGACGATCCCACTGAACAAGTCGAATTGTTCCGCACGTTGGTGACAGAACTGGACGACGAAGATGAAATCGCAGCAATAATGAATCAAGTCGTAAAGGATATACAGAACGCGCGCAATCCTGAATTCGACGAGCGCACGGGTCTTAGCGAGAACAAAAAATATGATGCCGATTGGGCATTAAAAAGATGGAAAATGAATTTCTAAACAAAGGAAGAGAAAAATGAAAAAGAGATTAATTGAAGCATGTGCTTTTATGCTTTTGTTAGTAGCATGCACAACGTTGGTGTTCAGCCTTGTAGGCTGCAAACCAAAACTAACCACAGATGATAGTACGACACCGCCTACCCCCCAGGTAGATGATTCTGCTATTACAATTTCCCCCACCGATAGCGATGACCGTTCTTGGGTGACTTGGGAGACTTGTTCACAAAAACCAGGAGATCATCCATGTAATTTTGAATTAATGGATCAACATGGTGATATGGTAGAACTTTATGACCATCACGGCAAAGTAATTGTAATTGACTTGTCAACAATCTGGTGTGGAGTGTGTAATAACATTGCGCAAGAAGGCGATGAGTGGCTTAATGATTACGGCGCCGATAACTTTATCTGGTTGACTATTTTAATCGACAACGCCACGGGGGATCCTCCTACGTTAGAGGATATCCAGCATTGGGCTACTGTATATGGTATTGAGGTGCCAGTGTTAGTTGGTGACCGAAGCTTAGTAGATTTAAATGCAGAAACTGGATACCCAGTCACAGGTTGGCCAACTCTTGTTGTAATCGATCAAGAAATGGTGCTTCAATACGGTATTAATGGATGGAATGAAACAGCCATTCGTGGGTGGGTGCAAAGTCTCTTATGATGTCTTTGCTGTTGTTCTTGGGGTGCAATTCGGCGCCCGTCATCGTTGTACAAGAGACTAGCACACACGAAGAACGAGAACTCCATAAAGTATCGGAGACTATGGATGCCTCACTTTTTAAGCGGGGGCCCCAAAGCCAAGGTGGTTGGCAATATCCTCCAGACGTGCGAGTGTGTGCTACAGCACCCGTTACTGAGCGCAGAGTAAATAAAGCGCTTGACTTTTGGCGAGATCTAGGTTATGATTTTAGTAGGATATATTATAATGATGTATCGAGACATTGTATTGATAACATATTTTCGTACAATACAATAATCATTGATTTGATTGACGGAAGCCATAGAGAGCCAGCGCTCGCAACCACAACGTCGTGGATTGACAGAGAAACCCGAGAGATTTTAAAAGCCAAAGTTGCGCTTAAAAATACATGGGGAGAGGCTGACCGAATTCTAGAACACGAGCTTGGCCATGCGCTTGGCTGGCTAGATTATAACCAGACCGGTCACATTATGCATCACGAATGGAGTCGAGGCGGACTAAATACTACGGGAGTGGAAGTTCAATGAAGCTTTTAATGGAAAATTGGCGATTATACTCAGGAGAATATGATTTTAATATTCTTTGCGAAAATCATAAACGTGGTTTAATTTCGGAAGCCCAGCTTTTAGAAACTTGGGAAAAACAAGTTTTAACTGAAATGGATCAACTTCTTGATGAAGGAATGGTAGATGTTCTAAAAATAGGCTATGAAAAAGGCAAACAATTAGTCGGCAAAGCCAAAGAAACTTGGGATGCTGCGATTGAAAAGCTGGAACAATTTTATCTTAATCTTTGTATACAAGCTTGGGGATTAATACAGAGAATAAAGCGTGGACTAGGGAGAGTAGCTGCTGTTTTAAAAAAAGCTTTAAATACTATAAATAAATTTTGTGTTGCTCACCCCATATTATGCAAAGTTGTAAAATTATTATTAATGATACTGGCCGTAGCAGCAGTCATGGCACTTTTCTCTTCCGAAGCGCACGCTGCCGTCAGTACGGCGGGTCTACCAGGGGGCACGGAAGGCGCTGTACTCACCGATGAGGGCGTTTCGTCAATAAAGGGACTATTACAGATTGCCACCCAAGACACTGATCCTGTTATTCAAGAGAACGCTGTCAAAGCTGTGGAATGGCTGGAGAAAGCCCATGCCTCGGAGACTCTGGTTGATTTGGCAACGTCTACTGCCGAGGGGGCCGAGCGAATTCGCACGTCGGTTCAAATTATAAAAGATGTTGCCCAGGACGATCCAAGCATGCTCACCTCATTAGTCGAGATAGGGGAGAAGGTATATGTTCAAACCAACGAATTTACCCAAGAACTCTCTTCGGGCCTTGGGGCCCGGCGAATTCATATTGAATGGGAATCTTTGGCGGTTCCAAAACCAAAATGAAGCTTTTAATAGAAAATTGGCGAGAGTATTTGAATGAAGCCCACGGATTAGATACTACTTGGGATAATCTTCACATTGATGATGTTTTTAAAATTACAGGGAAAAGTTGTGATGAAGGTAAAAAGTGTATAAAGTATACAACCGACGATCTGGAATTAAAACTAAAAAACAAACCAATCGTTGATACATTAGATCCTGGAAGAGTGAAGACGGCTAATCCTGAACACCCGCTAATCGTTGTAGTTAAAAATGGTGAGTATCAGTATATTATGGATGGAAACCATCGTTTTGCAAACGCTGTAAAAACTGGTGAAGATGTAAAAGTTAAAGAATTAGATATTGAAGAATATAATAAAATGTTTGGGGGAGCAGGATGAAGCTCCTACTTGAAAATTGGCGCAAGTTTTTGAAAGAAGGGCCCGCCGCTACGGCCATGCGCTTAGGCATTGATATCGCCCACGTAAAAGCTATTGAAGAAACTGGTCTTATTTTAAATCGATATCTTGGAGAAGGTTCATATGGCAAAGTTTATGAAGTCGAGGATAAAGAGACAGGCCAAAGAATGGCGGCAAAAGTAGTGCCAACAACGAGCACAGGTTTTGCTTCCGAGACTAAAAATTACAATTGGATAATAAAAAATAGAGATAAGCTACCCAACGATGTAAAACAACACCTAGTAGAAGTATACGAATTAATTGAAATTTCAATTAATCCGTATAGGAAGTATCTCATTATTCTAATGGAACAGCTTGAACCTGCGCGCAGAGATGTTATTGATCAAATTTTTGCTCACGACAAAGAATCTAAATATTCCGAAGAGAAGGAAGAAAGAATTCTTAAAGATCCAGAGGCAACCTATGAAATTATTAATAATGTTCTTAAAGCAAACAATATGCTTAGAAATATGAGAAATTATAGAGGATTAAGCAACACAGATCGAACAAGGGCAGCAAATAGCATTCTTGGTGTTTTTCTATCCGATCAAGAAGTACCTGAGAGTTCAATAGAGCAGGTTTACACAATGCTAGAAAACTATGAAATATCTACTCCTCAATGGCAAAGACTTTTTAATGCAATATTAAATGAAACTGAGAAGCTGTTACTATCTCCTGCCGCGGGAGTGATCAAAACCATGGAGAAGACGCTCACCCAAGACGAATTCACGCTCCCGGTAGACCGGTCCATAATGTGGAGCGCTGCCGAGTCGATTGACAAGGCATTACAGTATAATCTGAGCAAACAAATTATACCTGTAAAATATGGCGCAGGCTATGTCGATTCCCAAGCTGGGGCACCCCCCGAAATCGCGGCAGTCTTCCCAGAAATAGAAGGCATTCTAAAAACAATCAAATATTTTGCTGAACACGGCTGGAGGGCCCGAGACTTGCACGCTGGAAATGTCATGACACGGGCCCACACAAATCAACTAGTTATAGTGGATGTTGGGCTATTTGTGGTGGAGAGAGATTTTAGATGAAACTCCTATTTGAAAATTGGCGAGAGTATCTGAAAGAAGGCCGCGACTGGTTTGATGATCCAGAGTTGATGGCATCCATCGAAAAACAAGGAAAATGGTTTCAAGATTTAGACGATGCCCTTATAGAAATAGATATTTCCAGAGGCGGCGAAGGATATTCATTTCAAGATTATTTTCTAAGAAAAGATATTGAAAACTATATTTTAAAATCAGGCTTGGATTCCGATCCTAATGAGGTGGCAAAGGTCATTTACAAAATGGTTACAGAACAATAATGCAACTCCTACTTGAAAATTGGCGAGAGAACCTAAAAGAAGATCAAGAATATCAAATTTATTGTGATATGGACGGAGTACTTGTAGACTTTGAAGAAGGAGTTGTCAATTATATTACAAGCAAGATCTTATCTGGGCAAGCAAACGATCTTCGGGATGCCATCCAACGCTCTTATATCGAAAAAGGGGATCTGGCCGGCCCAACAAAAAGCAAAGAAGTGCGCAAATATATGTATAAACATATTGGCGATAACGAGAAGTTATGGGCAAATCTTCCATGGACGAAACATGGCAAGCGATTATGGCGCACAATTGCTCCGCATAATCCTTATATTTTGACGGCACCAATGCGCGAGGGCTCCGAAAAGGGAAAGTATGCTTGGATTAAAAGAAATTTAAATCCAGCGCCAGAAAAAATATTTATGTCTCATGAAAAATATGAGTGGAGTGCAAAAAATCACATTTTGATAGACGACTTTACGAAAAACACCATTCCTTGGGAGCAAGCCGGCGGTATTGCAATTCTGCACAGCGATAATGACATAGAAAAAACTCTTGATGCACTGCGGGAACTCGGATTGTAAACTAATTAAAAGAGTGCGGAAGGAGATACGGCATGCCCGAAGAACACGGCTGGGATCAATATTCACGACTGGTTTTACAACAACTAGAAACACTATCAAGTGGAATCGAGGCGCTTCGGGCAGAACTACAAGATGTTAAAAATCAATTAACAGAACTAAAGGCAAGAGAAGACCGAGTATTAGAGCTTAGAGAGTGGAAGGAAAAAGTTGATGAAGTTGCATCGCCATCTCAATTAAAAACCGCACTACAAGAAATCGAAGATTTGAAGATGTTTAAGACAAAAGCAGTCACTATTTTTGCTGGAGTACAGTTCTTAATGGCTGCTATAATGGCTTTTTCTACGCTCTTTTAGCAAAAGTAGCCCTATAATCAAACTATATAGAATATGGGCTGGGATCGTATAGACGAAAAAAAAATTAAGATTTTAATCAAGCAACTTTCTGGTACAATGACCGCCGAAGATGGTGATTTGTTCCCGCGCCATATTATAAAAGGAAAGGGCGATATATGGTGCTATCAAATAGTAACCAGAGTTTTTGTTAGGATCCCCAGAGGAAATATCATATATGTTTTAGATTGGGGCGATGACGCCAATAAAGAATGTCTAGCATACTCAAATGAAAATACCGTATTTACAATAGATAAAGATGAAATAATAGAAATAGGATTTGATTAATGTTGTTTACATTTAATAAATTTTGGAAAACCCTTTTAATTTTAATAAGCTCATGGCTTGCTTATGGCTTGTGGGGATATGAGTTTGTACTGATAACATTGGTAGCCTTAATATTAACTACTCAAATTATTCATGAGTAAAAAAAGAAAAAGAAATCATAATTATTGCTTATCCGGCACCATTGAAGTGTATAATATCACCCGCGGCCGTCGCGCAGCTACGATATTGAACTTTGACACGCCCATTGAAACAGAAATTGTGGAAAATTCAGGTTCAATAGTCACAAAAAGCTCTATTTATGATAGCAATGCTCCAGAAGTCGGTCAAAAAAAAGAGATACCTCCCAGCGGATCCTGCGCACAAGGGGAAACCCCTCTACATTCTTTATAAATTTGATATTAGCATCAATGAAACAATGTCAGAAGGGCCCTTTATTGATAAGGATAAGGTATATAAAAAAATGAATAGCCTTTTAAGAAAGGGTGTTTGTTCTTGGGTAGTAATCTACAATGAATGAAAGAGAGCCATTTGGAGAGATTAGTGCACAAGCTTTAGAACTGGGTGACATTGTAGAATGGTCGACTTGGGATATCGAAGCTAATGACTGGAAATCAAGTTATGGTATTATTATGGAAATAAAAAACAAAATAAAGGGAAGTCGAATGATTTCTATTTCAATTGTAATGCCTTTGAACGGCCCAAAGACCGAAATTGAGCTTTTTACACCTAGTTTAAAGCTTGTTTCAAAAGTAGAAACCGTCAATAACCAATGAAACCAATTATGGAAACTAATTAAAGTAATGAATGATTTAAAACAACTAATCCAACAATTTATGCCATTTGCGCAAGAAAAAATGGGTTTTGATCGTCCTCCGCGGTTATTTTTGCGTCAAGATGCTGCAAATGCCGAAAATCCGCTCGGAAAAACCGGATTTTACGATCCGCAAGCGGAATCTATCACAATATATGTCTCGAATCGTCATCCAAAAGATGTTTTACGCTCATTATCGCATGAATTAATGCATCATACACAAAAATGTAATGGTGAGTTTGAAAATACCGAAGGAATGGGCGAGCAAGGCTATGCACAGAACAATGAACACATGAGAAATATGGAAATCGAGGCGTATCAAGCGTCAATAGTTTTCAGAGATTGGGAAGACAGTCTAAAAGAGACTATTTACTATGAACATCTACAAAAAGGAGTTAGAAAACCGATGTCTACAAAAAATTGGAAAAACAGAGAGCTTAATGGCCTCCTTATGGAGCGATTTGGGTTCGGATTCAACCCTCTTGATGAAGAAGAGGAAATTGAAGAGCGCACAAAGCGCGATACCCCTGACCGGGTAGCGGGCCGGGATACTTCGGGCCGAAGATTAAAGGCCTTAGAAGAGGAAGAGATTGAAGAAGGTGCTGCCGTCGCAGAAAAGCCCGAAGAGGAAGAGGAAGAAGAGGAGGAATACGTTCCTGCTGGCTTATCTCATGCTGCAAAGGGTAAAAAAGCGGCCAAGTCCAAGGGTGATGCTGGCGCCAAGGCCAGACAAAGAGTACGTGGCCGTTCCCAGATGGAAGAAACGGCAGATCAAAACAAAAAGCCTGTTACAGACGAACAAATTCGCGAAGTCGCACAAAGAGTGATTAAGCGTTTAAAGGAAACTAAACAAAATGGGTAAAAAATGGAAAAGATTGCTTATTGCAAGAAGAGCGGCACCTGCGGAATCTTCTGCTGTTGCACAAACAGCGGTCGTTAACGAACCTGCAGAAGCGCCAGTTGCTGAGGTTGCTTCTTCGTCGGAAGTCCCGGCTCCAAAAAGAGCCACACGACCACGTAGAAAAAAGTCAATCAAATAAAGAGGAAGAATAATGTCTTTAAACAAAGATTGGAATAGGTTTGTATTAGGCGAAAGCCTTGATGATAGGAATATATTTACCTATCTGCAAGGTTTACAGGAGATTATCTCCAATATTAAGCCAAAATCAATGACTGAGGAGCGTCGTTTAACATTAGCGAAGCAACATCTAAAGGAAGCCCGCAGATCTGCTCGCAAAATGCAAAATGAGCTTCAAATTTTACAAGAAAGGCTTCAAATTCTAGAAGAGAGCCTAAACGAGGGCTCATAATGGGTGGTGCAGCGGGGCATATGGCCCATCCCTTCGATTTAGGGGCGGTAAATTCAGGTTCTGACCTCTTAGACTTCTTTGAGAAGGCTAAAGCCTTCGTAGAAAAGAAAGGATCCGGCGCAGTTAAGATAGATGGTGTAAATGTGTCCTTTAAAGTGGTCGGAGACGAAGAAAACAAGCAATTTGCGGTTGATCGAGGCTCTTTAAAGCCAATAGACATCGATGGAATCACGATGGGCCGCGTTGACGACCGTTTTCCCGAAGGTCACGGCATGAGACCGGCTATTCGGACGCTTTTGACCATTTTAAACGCTGTTTTGCCGGATATTCGTAAAGAATTGGAAGAATTAGGCCTTTGGGACGACCCAACTCGCTTTTTAAACACGGAATATGTCGAAGGAACGACAAATGTGACCAAATATGACGAAAATTTCCTTGCAATTCACGGATTAAGCCAATTTTATCACAAAATTCACTCCAGATCGGGCCAAGAACGGCCCGGAATGGAGCGCCCAGAGGGGGTTAAAGCCCCTAGCGTTGAGGTACCTTACGACCCTAAAACAATGGAGAGTCTAATCAAAAAGGTCAATGCCGCGGCCCAAAAATACGGATTCCAGGTTTATGGGTCAGTACCGACCGAAAAAACGACCGATATTGACTTTTCAAGCACCCTGTCGCAACCTTTTACCGTAAGAGTGTCTGATGATCGTGAAATTACGAAACCTTTAAAGGAGTGGCTATCTGAGGCATCAAATCCGCGCTATAAAACAGTCAACTTGAAGGATGGCACCAAAACTCATGCCCTTCATAAGCAATTATACCTTAATATTCTTAAAGGAAGCAAACCTATTGTTGATTTAATCGAAGATAACGACGCGGAGGCTGCTATTTACGGTGCGGTGCTCATGCATGCCACAAGAATGCTTGGCAATGATGTTTTAAGGGCCCTAACAAGTCCCATGGGAGATGTAATAAACCACGAAGGTGTTGTGTTGCGTGATGAGAAGCTTTTTGGTTCAAATCCTGTTAAAATAACAGGAGAGTTTATTGTTGGCAATCTTGGAAGTGGTTTTGGACAAGTTAACGAAGAAGAAGAGGAAATAGAGATAGTAGATG
>Ga0208668_1000575_pt1 | contig 10057 bp, 15 predicted proteins | sample 18_taG_FD_184093 | JGI IMG/M metagenome (GOLD analysis project Ga0208668, IMG submission 184093) | Marine viral communities from the Subarctic Pacific Ocean - 18_ETSP_OMZAT15316 metaG (SPAdes) (version 2) | ecosystem: Environmental > Aquatic > Marine > Oceanic | place: Pacific Ocean | collected...
GATATATGCACTCTATCGCTTCATCGTCTTCAGCCTGTACGAGGTAAAGAATGAATTTGGAAGGCGACACGAGGACAATGCAAAGGCTATGTCAGAAGTGAAAGTTTCTTTAGGTGAAATTAAGTCAGACCTAAGACTCCTCGTTGGGCTTATGACTAAGTAAGGCTATGGATAGTGAATATTATAGAATTAGTAGAGCATCTCGGGGTAATGGGGGTGCTTGTCTTTCTGTGTGTGATGCTCATTTACAAATTCATCAACACGGATAAAAAGGTGGATGTTATGCACCGAAGATTTGACAATCTAAAAGATCAGATTGTGGAAGGTATGGAAGAGACGAAGGATGAAATTCAAGAACTTAATAAGGATTTGTTGAGGCAATTTAGAAATGGCGGAAGATGAAAGACCCGATGATAGCGTGCGGAATTGCGATTGCAGTTGCCATGATAATGGCATCGGTAAAACAGGTAGCACCGTCCGTGTTCTGGGGAGCACTCATAACCCTATTGATTTATATGTGTCAACGCCTGCTCGTACGAAATGGATATTCGTGGACGATATGGAGAAAGAAATAAAAGATGAACGGACAAGAGCTAACTAATTGGAGAGAAAACGTAAAAGCTGACTTGACGGAGGTCAAGACAGATGTCCGATGGATCAAGGATAATCTTGGACGAATGGATGCACGGCAAGATCGCCTTGCGTCGCAGGTGGCGTGGCTTCGCGGGGTGGGTTCGCTTGTTGGTGTCATTCTTGGTTCTGTTCTTGCTCTGGTTGGTTCTGTAGTATTTGGATAAATGATTTTAGAAACAATAGGAGGGCTACAATGGACTTTATGATAGAGAATTGGGAATATATTTTAATTGCGATTATGGCGGTTGATAAAGCTGTCGCCATGTCCCCATCGGAGTGGGACGACCTTGTTTGGACTTCTGCCAAAAAAATCGTTTTTAAGGCGATGGGGAAGGATAGGTGAGTGTTATATCGTCTTATGTTAAGAAACAGCTTAAAAAGCACGGTTTTGCGGGTTTTTTGATGCGAATAGGCGATGTCGCTGTTAAATTAACACCCAATCCTGCCGATGATGCGGTTTGGGCGAAAGCTCGCAAGATTTTGAAGGCGGGAAAAGTTACCGATCTTTTGCGGAAAAAAAACAAAGAAGCCAGCGGATAATGTTTGTATTCTGTGCTATCATAAATCGAAAATGTCCCTTATGCGGGGTTGATAATAAGGGCGAGCTCCGCTGTGGTCAGGCAAAAACTGTCAGGGGAAAGTTCGAAAACCATATTTTGAGAATGAAAAAATGCCCGAAGGGGGAAGTTAGTGGGTAATGGACTCCTTCGAGAGTATAATTACTGCGGTCTTAAAACATGAGGGTGGATATGTCAACGATCCCGATGATCCCGGTGGTGAGACCAAGTATGGAATTAGTAAGAAAGCATTTCCAGATGTCAATATTAAAAGATTGACTGTGAAGCAAGCGATTGAAATATACAAAAAGGAATATTGGAAGCCGTCCAAAGTTGAGATGCTTCCAGAAAGACTTTGGAAAATCTACTTCGACATGGCAGTAAACATGGGGAGAAAAAGAGCCTGTGAAATACTACAAAAAGCGTGCAATCACAAGAATAAGGTTGGGATTAAAGTGGACGGAAGGCTTGGACGGAACACTGCAAGTGCTGCCAAAAGACTTGAGCCTGAACGGTTGCAAAGTTTTCGAGTTAAATATTATGCAGATTTAGTTAATCGTAAACCCAAATTGGAGAAATACTGGTACGGATGGTACAAACGAGCAATAGTCGCATAGATGAGACGAGCTATTATAATCTCAGACCAGCACTTCCCCATAGAGGATGCGAAGGCTCTGGACGTTGTTCTTCAGGCTATACCAATTATAGAGCCGAACATCGCGATCAACCTCGGGGACGTTGGGGAATGGGAGAGTGTGAGTGCGTGGCAGTGGCAACGGAGAAAACTTCCCCCGTTAGAGTATCAGCTTCCAATCATAGACGAAGAGATTGCCGCTGTGAACGCCGGGTTGGACAAAATAGACAAGGTGCTCGATGATGTTGGGTGTAAAACAAGATATATGCTTCAGGGGAATCACGATGAGTGGCTCGACAGGTTCGTTGAGAAATTTCCCTATCTCAAGGGTTATACTTTTCGGCAAGCCTGCAAGATCAATGAAAGAGGGTACAAGTATTACCCCCATAACAAACCCCTCAAGATTGGAAAGATAAATTTTATTCATGGAAGCTATGCAACGGTATATCACGCAAAGAAACATCTTGAGGCCTACGGGTCTAACATCTGCTACGGTCATGTGCACGATGTCCAGAGACATACACTCACAAAACTTGACTCGGGAACGATTGCAGCGTGGTCAATGGGATGTTTAAAAGATATGTCAAGCGACAAAAACAAGTGGCTGCGGGGGAGGCTGCATAACTGGTGTCACGCATTTGGAATCGTGACTTGGTGGAAAAATGGAAACTTTCAGGTTGAGGTTATAGACATCCAGAATGGTAAAGCGTGTGTTTGGGGACATGAGATCACAGCATAAGATTTATACGCTTGGTGACGCTATCATAGCTCTCAAGGGCCTTGCAAACGACTATGATGGTGCTGAAGATGATAATAAAAATCTTTATGTCGAACAAATGCTCTATATCATCCAAGAGGAGCTTGAAGTTCCAATATTAGTCTCAGAATTTGGGGCGGAGGCATAATGTCAACATACGAGAGTGCATTTTGTAATGCGACGACTGATCTTGAATTTGTTATTCCAGATATTCAACAGTTTGATAGAAAGATTTTAATAACGGGTTGGCTCCCTTATCAGTCAAATGTTTTTAGAGCAGGGTCAACGGGGACGGTAGATACGATGTTCAGGGATCAATTCGAGCTAGCAGCCGCCAAAGCCAACCTTGCCACCCTTGTTGCCAGTGGAAGTGATGGGGATTGGTTTTATGATTCCGACACAGACGTTTCCTATATTTTAAGCAGTAATAACCCCCTTACTCATCACACGATAGAAGGGGGGCGGGACTATGCGACCCTTAAATCTCAGGCAATAAACCGTGCGGCTGAGTTCATAAGAAGTTATATCGACAAGCCGATTTATAAGAGGACGGGTACTGGCGTACAGTCTGTGACCGCCCGGAACTATGAAGATATAATCGTAAGAAGTAACGCCATCCTCGCCTGTACCTTCCTCCTCATGCCTTACGATCCTGAGAGAGCGAGAGAGATTGAGAAGATAGCCTACGACAAAGAAGAGGCGATGGGCTATCTCGACCAAATTAAACGCGGAGAGATAAGACTCTGGCACGAAGTCGATAAAAGACGTAGCGAGGGCGTGGTCACTGAGGTGAGTATAGATTCCAGCACCACCGGGTCTATCATTGATGCAAGGGGTAAATCGTCAGCCACAGACCTCATTAAGGTTGTCATTACAACAGGTGGGACGTTTGCCGCGGGTACAGCTTCTACTGTGAAATATTCAACTTACATTGGAGACGATACGGGCTTAAAGATGAAACTTTCAGAAACAACCCGCACCGTCAACGGGGCTTATCAGAACGCCGCACACGGGATGGAGATTAAGTTTTCGCCCGGTGTGTATGTAGCGGATGATGAATGGCAGGTTGAGGTGGTAAAATACTCCGACTTCCCAGAGACACAGCTCCCCATTAAAAACAGTCAGGCTGAACGTAGATGATTTATATAAACGCATTTAAGAAGGCATCTCGGGCTCTGAGGAAACTCATTACCGAAGAGTCTCAATTAAGTCTTTTTTACGACAGGAAATACCAGTACCGGGGAAATACTTTTTTTAACATCGTCCCCAAGACTGTCACCGTATTGGATAATTGGGCAAACCTCCAACTACGAAAATATGAAGCAGAGATGAAGCTGTATGTGCGAAAAGAAGGGTACGGGGAGCACACGCACATGCACTTTATGCAACAGTTGTCGGAGCGTATAAACAGGCTCCTTAAAAATAACCCCAGCCCCGCAAATATTGATGGAGCAACGTGGTCAACTTATTACACAAGGCTTGGACATTCGGTCGATTACTGGAATCTGGTTACCGCATATACGATGCACAACCTCACTCTGGATGAGATGACCTACGATCCTCCAAAAACCGACTCTGAGAGTCCCATTCCGGGGCTTCATATAGTTCAATATGACCTATCGTTTGAACTACTTGAACAGGATTACGAATAAGGAGAGCTATGAGATACAAAGCAAAGGCAAGCTACAAAAAATTAAATAACGATAAAAACTTCCTTGCACAAGGAGATTACCAAAAGCATAATACGCTTATGGTCGGGGCGTGGGTTGATATTGACGACCCCCCGAAAGCTCTTCTTGAGCACTTAACAAAGGAACAGAAAAAAACAAAAGGGGATAATGAATAATGGCTTATGAAACGAACTTTCAGCCGAGTAAAGAGGTCAATCTGGTCTTTGGGACTGAGGCTACTCTGGGAACTGCAACAGTTGCAGGCGGGACGTGGAACCAATATCCAGTAACAGACTTCTCCCTCGAGCATCCTTCTGTTCCCCTTGAAGTGGCCGCGACTAAAAGCGGAAAACTTGTTCGAGGGGATTGGCAGGCGGTACATCGTCCTGATACGGCATCGTATTCGGTTGATGTGACATTCAAGGGTACAACGACTACGATTATAATGCTGATGGCGGCATTGTTTGAATCAACGTCCAGTGCCTATAAACTACAAGGGACTTACAACCCACCCAACTGGAAACACGGTGGATCGTTCACAACACCAAAAACGCTTCTCTTTGAGAACGCCGGGTCTGACAACACCAATATGGACTTGCTTCTTACGAGCTGTGTATGCACCTCTATGACACTCTCACAGGATGGGGGAACGGAGAGCGGGCAACTGGTTGCGAGTACTACATGGTGGACAGGTTATCAACCAACAGAGACAGCATTAACACCAGACGCATACACTATTGATGTTGGGCAGCCTAAAAGCATATTTGATCTCGATGAACCGACCCTCGATTCTGAAGTGCTTCAGGTAATGTCTTGGAGTATCACGGCGGCGAGATCGGTGGAACGAGTATCTTACAAAGACGTTTCAACTTTCGTTCCATACGGATATGCCATGTCCGGGGATTGGGAAGTAACAGGTGAGCTTGTTGTTAAAAGAGATGACTCGATTACCGACCTTGCATCTCCAATGAAAGGTGGAGCGGCGGTTTCGTTAACTATCGCAGAATCAACTGCTGCGAACTTTTCGATCACTTGTGGTACGGTCAAAATAGACAACTCCAAACCCGAAGTTGGGGAATCATTCCTAACGCAGACAATACCATTTCAAGCGTTTTACGATTCCGGTACGGCGGCGGATGCGGGAGACTTGTTTTCACTGACAATAGCAAACTAAATAAAACCCAAAGGGGGGGAATATGATAGTAAAGGCACTGGATAAAGAATGGCGTGTAAAAGAGATTTCTTACCGAAAGAAAAGAGAGCTTCATGCGATGGGAGTGGACGCTTTCTGGAACTCGGGAGATGATGCTGAAAACATAAACATGGCAGCATATAGAAAACTCCTCGATGCGGTAGAAAGAGCCTCTGGTCTCGACGAAGAAGAATTGAATGAAATTTCTATGGCGGATGTTGACATTCTTCTTCAGGCTGTCTACAACACTTACATGGGGTTAGACCCTTCTCAATTAGGGGGTTGAGCGTTGCTGTTTGGTTCTGGTGGTTCGGTTTACCAGAAACTCCTCATTCCCTCCCTTATTACGCTCGATCCCCTGTTACTAATAAACGCCGTTATTTTGAAACGGTAAAGGACATAGATGAAGAACTCGCGGGGCTGGAGGAGCAAATGCAGGGCAGCCCCCGAACATTGGGGCAGGAATTGTATTATGTTTTCCCCTTTTTTGCTGACCCCAACAATATAATCGAGGATTGGATGTTTGAAAAAATAAATGAATATAACCTCATCAAAAGATTGAACATTCCCCCTGCAACTGATTTAGAATCAGCAAGCTCATTTGCACTTGATTGTTATGCAATTATTGAGAACGAGATGAACGCTTGCACGAAACACGCACAGGAAAAAAATGGCTGATAAAAACCTAAAAATCAATATAAGCGTTACAGGCTCTGAAAAGACCCGAGAACAGATTAAAAAAACCTCTCAGGGTATTGGGAATATGCGCCTCACCACTGCCGGGTTGCGCCGGGAGATTGGTAAGGTACGAAATATGTTCCTCTTGTGGATGTTTGCCATAAGACCTGCCATGAAGCTGATAAACGCCACAACCGCAGCGCATTATAAGCAAGAGCAGGCGGTAGCAAAATTAACAAGAGCTCTCAAAAACGTACACACTGAGACTAAAGGTGGGGCGGATAGACTTATTAGATACGCAGCAGCTCTTCAAAAAGCAACCATTTTTGGTGATGAGCACATTATTTCTGCGGCAAGCATACTGGCAACCTTCCAACTCAACTCAGATGCTATTGGACACCTCCTTCCAAGGCTTCTTGATATGTCCACCAGCTTGGGTGGTTTAGAAGCAAACGCATTATTGCTTGGAAAAGCATTTACTGGCAACGCAGCGTCTTTGCAAAGGATTGGCGTTCAATTTGATAAAACAAAATTGCAAGCCGCACAGGCGCAGGGTGAATATGCTGAATTTAATTTTCTTGTTAAATCGCTTGACGAAAACTATAAGGGACTTGCCCGCACTTTAGCCGAAACTACTTTTGGGCAAATGGAGCAGTTGAAAAATAGAATGAGTGATTTGAGCGAGATGTTTGGGGCGGCTCTTGCCCCTGTCAAACTTTTTTATATGGAAGGCTTGATGAAACTTACAAAGTTTTTAATAGAGGCTTACAAGGCAACACAGGTGTTCATGTCTGTGGTCGCAGCACTCGTTACCGGGAATATGAAAATCCTGCCAGAGCTGCTTATGGACGTTGAGGATAAGTTTGATAAATATATCAAGGCGATTGATGGGGCGGCTGATGCTGAAGACAGGTTCAATTTTGCGGCTGGTAAAGTCAATCAACAGCTTATGACACAAATTAACCGCCTAAAAGTAGAACAAAAATGGTCTGAAGCAGTGACTGTTGCTTTTGGTAGCCAAAAAGCTGTGCTGGGCGATCTTAATAAAAAGGGGGAGGTTGAAGTTGGAATACAAGGGCTCCTCCATCCCTTAGAAGAACAACGGCTAAGACTAAAAAATCAAAGCATAGCCCTTGTACAGCAGGGAGCCTTACTGGCAAAAGAAAGTAGTGATGAGGCTGTAAAAAATGCTACTGAGCAACTCGAGTTGGGTATAAAAATAAAAAAACTTGATTCCGAGATTATTGTCGCAAAATTAAAACATAACGCCTCATTTATTGGGTCACTCGGTGACGTTGCCGGGGAAATAAAGGGTGGTGCGAAAACGGCGGCAAGGCTCGCTCAAGTTGCAGCAATGGTAGATGCCTACGCCTCTTATAATAAAATGGTCGCTCAAGGAGGGCTTTTTGGTATTGCCCCCGCCGCGGTAGCTCTTGCCACGGGACTTGCTAACGTTTTAAAAATTAGTAACTCAATCGGCGATTTTGGATCGGCACAGTTTGGGATGGATCAGATTGTGTCAAAACCCACTTTAATTTTAACCGGGGAACAAAATAAACGTGAGCGCGTTCAGGTCACCCCACTTCAAAGCCCTAACCTTGCTGGCCCATCATCTGGTGGTGTCGTTGTCAATATTAACGCTCCGCTTGTAGACGAGACTGTACGGGATTCTATAATGCCGTCCATTCAAAAAGCCTTGAGGTCAAATGCTGCGTGAGCCTCACACTACCCGCTAATTATTCAGCAGCACTAACCACCGCGTTTAAAGAAAACTGGCTTTTCCAGTTTTACCACGGTGATGAATCAGCTTTTATAGGTCTTGCTTTTGCTGACACCACCGTCAGTTCTATCTTTTATTTGGGGGCGATATTAAACCAGCCCAGAATAAGAGAGTCCATTGATCTTGAAAGCTCGACCGCAAAATCAAGTAACATTTCCCTCGAAGTCGCGAATGTCAACTTTCGTAACGATGATCTCTCCGCCGAAATTTTCGGGACTTCGAGGTACTTTATCAATCATACCGTAAAGGTATACTCACAGTTAAACGATAACGCAACCCTGTCTAATTGCCTCCAAATTTACGAGGGGAGGCTCGTTGCAACCACACACTCCGATAGTAGGGTTAGGCTTGAGATTGTTTCACACAGACCGTGGGATGAGCTTGAGATACCACAGTCTCGGACTACGACAAACAATATATTAATCCCCGTGTCTTATGGTGATTTTACGGAAAACTCCGCTTCTACCTTCGCGTCCCCAATTATAGCATCATCCCTCACAAGTGAGGCGTACAGGCCCGTCCCATTTAATAAAATCAATGATGGGAAGTCTTTATATGTTGATGGTAACACCACCGCCTCCAAAGGTGAGTTGGCTGTTCACGAAAAGGGTGCTGACGTATTTGTCCCGCTTGAAAATGCAGAAGCGGCTACTGTAAATACCGACAACACTCACCACGATCAGGTAGAACCTTTTCAGAAGCGGGCGTTTATACAACGCGCCGATACTTCTGAAGAAACTGCCAATAGTAATGTTACTGTGACAAACATAGCCAACGCCATAGACTCTAATACCTCAACATACGCCACGTTTAGTTCAACCCAATCCAATGCAAACAATATAGATTCGGTAACTTATAAATTTAAGGTTGGCAGCGCATCGGGAAAAAGTTCAAACAGCTTCAGGTTTTTAGGAGCAACCGCCAGTGAGCCTGTTAATGATTCTGAGACAGACATCGACATTAGTAGTGCATCTAACGTCACGGTATATGACATTATCAAGATCAATACAGAACAGATGAGGGTGACCGCCATTGCCTCGAACACCCTCACCGTCGAGCGGGGATTTGCCGGGACAACAGCAGCGGAACATGATAACGATTCTATTATTGAGATTAACGACACTATTAATATTGTTGCTATAAAATATAGCATTACAGTAACCAGTATTGATGGCGACTTGAGTAAAGTAAGGTTGATCGTTCAGACCGACGGCAATTCTTATTCGGAATCCAAAACATCAACGCTTGGGACTACAACAAGATATTTTAACCTTACAAGCTCAACCGCTGAAATATCGCTCAACGTAAGCTTTTACGCAGATGACAACGCCACAACCGGGTCTTTAGATGCCGTAGTAAACATATATGACGTGTTTGTTCAAACTCAAAGAATTGCCGCACAACCCGCAACCAAACTCTATGTTGCAAACGACGGTTTGAAAGAGTCTTGGTCTGGGGGAGATGCGGCCATTACAGAAGTCCATGAGGCGCACAGGGACTTGTTAATTAGATATGCTGGGGTATCCACAACAACCCCTACGGGCTGGAGCGATCTTGATACCGCAAGGGACGGTTGGGACATAAGGTGGTGGACATTAAAAATGGTGTCCCTGACAAAGGTTTTAGAACAAATGCAATATGAGGGCGGGTTTATCTTTAGGTTCAGACCTGATTTCACGACTCACTACATTCATATTCCAAACTCACCAACAACGAACTCCACCCTGTCACAGGACGATCTCCAAAACGTCCAAATCTCTCACACGCCACTCGATAACCTGATGACTACAATGGTCATCAATTATAAAAAACATCCCGCGGAAAGTCGCTATTTCTCCACACAAACCTCCACCCTTGCGGCTGGGACACTTCCGAGAACCAAATGGAACATCGGAGCAAAGGAGAACATCCAAGACGTTAATCTTGATATGCTTGTTGCCAATGTTGGCTCGACAGATTTTACTGGTGCTCGCAATAGCGGGTTTGCAGAATATTACAATCAAATAGTGGGTGACGTTAAAACCCAAATCTCCGCAGCTGTTGTGAACCCCATATTTTACGGGATGGAGCCGGGAGACTTCTTGGAGTTTACAAACATGATGGTTGATCCCTTTGGGGAGAGTTGGTCTGGAAAACAATTTATTGTCACGTCATTA
>Ga0208668_1000579_pt1 | contig 10022 bp, 16 predicted proteins | sample 18_taG_FD_184093 | JGI IMG/M metagenome (GOLD analysis project Ga0208668, IMG submission 184093) | Marine viral communities from the Subarctic Pacific Ocean - 18_ETSP_OMZAT15316 metaG (SPAdes) (version 2) | ecosystem: Environmental > Aquatic > Marine > Oceanic | place: Pacific Ocean | collected...
TATAGTCAGACTAAGCCCTCTACGGAGGGCTTTTTAGTATGGATAAGAAAATTATTCCTTGACATTTTTGGTAAATTTTGTTATAATATAAAAAGATGTACATAACTTCTAGGGTTTTTAAGGAATAACATAGTGGAATGGCTTTATTATTATATAATGTTTGCAGTATCAGGTGCTATAGTAACCTGGTGGGCGATTTTTAGACCCTCAGTACAGTTATTGGCTCATGCAACAGAAGGCAACCACCCTATGTTACGCAATCAAATTCTATCAGGACTAGTATGGACTAGCCTAGCTACAGTAGCACTACCAGCTCTAATACACCCTATATTAAACGATAAGGTTAGAAAGAAATTCATAATCAGTTTAACTCAAGGGTTCTTACATAGAAACTCCTAAATTTAGCATTGTTTAAAAATAATACTTGACAATAACCTCAAATTATAGTATAATATTCATTTAAAAATCAAAAATTTAACATAAAAATAGGGAGCAATAATACAATGCATAAAACAGTAGACGATAAAATTGACCAATGGTTTGAAGACAGAGGTATAGTAGCAAATGGTAAAACTATGAGCCAGGCTATAAAAACTTTAGAAGAAACTACTGAATTAATTGATGCTATAAATACTAATAATTTACTTGAAATAGTAGATGCAGTAGGCGACATATATGTTACACTTAGAGGTGTATGCAAAGTACAGGGCATAGACTTAACCTTTTGTGCAGAAGCAGCCTATAATGAGATAAAGGATAGAAAAGGGTATCTTAGACCTGATGGTACTTTTGTTAGAGAACACGATAGATTACCTGAAAAGTTAACCTCGGATGACCCCTATACACCAGGACCAGGACCATTAGATGGTAAAACTGCACAACAACAATTTGAAGAAGTTGCAAGAAAAGTAGATGAGGAAACTGGAAGAAATAAACAAATGTCGGCTAAAGAGTACTGGGATAGTCTTCCAAAAAGGCAAAATAAAACAAGATGGGTAGATGACCCAAATGACCCCAAGATAATACCATTTAAAGAGGATAGTAAAAATGTGGATTAAAAAAGAAACTTTAGCAACTCTTATAGGGGAAGTCGTTGATATGGCTGAAAAAACAAACAATACCGTTAACACTCAATCACAAGCAACAGTAGAACTCGGAGAATTAGTAATAAGACTAAAAGATTTAGTATTAGTACAGGAGGAGAGAATTGCCCAACTTGAAGTAGAAAACGGTTGGTCATTAGAAGAAACGGCAGAAAAAGCTAGGCAAGTTCTTGGTATTGATAATACTAAAATACACTAATGGTATTTAGTAATAGTCATCTTGCCTTAGAGCTAGGCTCCTGGGTCTATGAAGAACTGGGAATAGAAGGTAGTGTTATGATACACCTAGTACCTTTAGATGCTGATGGATATTGTTATGATAACGCTTATATAGAAATTAATGAAAATCTTTCTCAAGCAGAACAATCAGTAGCAATATGCCATGAATTAATACATTGGAAACAGTACCAAGACACAGGGGTCTTCGAAGAAATTGAAGCCTATAATGGTGAAATAGCACTATATAAACAGTACCGAAATGAGGTAAGAAATACACTACATTAAGCTCCTTAGTTTATAACAAATAAAAAATATTTCTTGACATTTTACATAAAATTAAGTATAATATGTATATAAAAATGAAAAATTTAACTTAACATAAGAGAACGCAAAAGATGAACACAATTCAATTCCAATATCGCAAAACACCAGAACAGATTACAGATAGAGAAGCAATTATACTATCACCACCCAGTAATAACTACTTAACGTTAGACATTACGGAACTGGATAAAGCAGAAAAGGTAAAACTTGAAGCAGGTTTGGTAGAGTTACAAAAGGGGGTTGATGAGGCTTTTACAGCTAGAACGAAGTGGATACGTGATAATGGTTTTGGAACTTGTTATCGCAATTTCACTAAAGACAAAATGTCCCAAGTAATTGCTGGTTTAACTAATCTCAAATAACAAGACGGTTTCGCCCCATCCCGCAATATGGGGCTTTTTTAACTTATCACAGGAATATCAATGTCCGAATACACAGAAGAAGTACAACAACAAAGAGCTCAGCTCTCACGCTTGTACGAACAGCAAGAAAGTTTAACTGAAAATATTAAAGGGTTGAAACAAATAATTGCAACCTTAGAGTATGTTGCTGGTAAGGAAACTACAAAAGAAGAACAAAAGCTGCAGGACATAATTGACCGAGCTAAAGACCCAAAACAATCTAATACAGGAAAAAAATAATTATGGCATGGGATGATGACAAAAGAGCAGAAGTAGTTGCACAATATGAAGGTGCAGACCCTACTCCTGAAACTTCAATGGAAATAGTAAAAGAAATAGCAGAAAGTGTAGGAGAATCTCCTAATGGTGTTCGCATGATTCTTACTAAAGCAGGAGTATACATTAAAAAAGATACTACCAGCACAGCAGCCGCAGGTGGTGCTAAAGGTAAGCGAGTATCAAAGGTTGCAGCCCACGCTAAGTTATGTGCTGAAATAACTTCAGCAGGTCAAGAACCTGATATGGAAATTATCGGTAAAATGACAGGTAAGGCAGCTGAGTACTTATCAGACGTAATCAGCAAACTTCGTCAAACAGGCGATTACGAACTTTAAAAGTTTTAGGGGGCAGGAGTAGATTCACCTTTATAGGTGGAAAGGAAAGCAAACCCCCTAATTTTATTATTTTCTAATAGGAGATTTCATGGCAAGAGTAAAAGTAAAGGATAGTGAAAAACTAGACCCTAGCAATATTCGCCATGTAATTAGCCTATTAGAAAGTGATAAACCAATTACTAAGAAAGAAGCGTGTAGTTTATTAAGAATTTCTTATAATACTACCCGTCTTGGTAATATTATCACAGGCTACAAAGAACGACAAGAGATAATAAAAAGACTAAGAGCAAAAAATTATGGTAAACCTGCAACAGAACAGGAAACTATAAGAGCAATAGAAGAATACCTTGATGGTGAACCTATCTATAAAATTGCAGAGTCTATGTATCGTTCTTCAGCCTTTATTAAAGGAATTATGGAAAGGAATAACGTCCCCGTTCGTACAACTAACCATAGTTACTTTCACCCAAAGTTACTCCCCGACGAAGTTCTCTCAGAGGATTTCGAACCAGGTGAACTAGTATGGTCTGCCCAATACAACCATACAGCGGAAATAACTGGAAGACATGATAGAGAAGATGTTCACTACCCTTGCTACGGCATACAGGTTCTAGGTGATTATTACAAACATGCTTACGTTCCGTGGTATGAGTTAGGCAGTCTACGACATTTACAACAGTTAGGAGTAAATATAAATGATGAAATCCCTATTCTTAGAGAAAATGGAGGACGCAGGTGACGCAGTTATTACATACAGAAGCCCTGTTTCCAAAAAACTCAAGTACAATGTATGCACTTTAGAATTTGATTCGTGTGAGTACATAAAAGAGAAAAATCAAAAGAAAAACATAACGGTGAAAGAGGGTTGTATTCTACTATTTTGTTGGGATACAGACTCTTTTAGACAATTAAACGTCAGAGCAGTTACAAGTATTCAACCATTGGGAACAATTTTAAGGAACAGAATACCATGAGTATCAATGATGATGTTTATGAAAAGATAATTCTAGAACAAGAAGATAAAGAAATACAATATAGGTTAGTTGTATCTACTTTCAGAGATGTTGAGTATGTTCATATACGAAAATACTATTTAGACTTTGAGGGGGAATATAAACCCACGAAAGAGGGAGTGTGTATTCCATTCGAACTTAACAGTCTATCCAACTTATTTGAAGGTTTAGTAGAACTACTATCCTTATCAGAAAGCAAAACTATTATACAAGAACACTTTAAAGACTTACTAAAAGATTTATATGACTAAAGAACTATTAGATAAGGCATCAAAGGCGTACTTCGAAGGTTCGCCTTTTTTGTCCGACCAAGAATTTGATGCCCTCGCAAAGAAAGAGGACTATGAACGTGTGGGATATAACCCAGACGCTAGACTGCTACATATGTTTCCCTTATACTCGTTACAAAAAGTATTCGAAGGGGAAGACACTCCACCAGTATACAAAAGTAAAGTAATTGAAACCCCTAAATTAGATGGGGCAGCAATTTCTATACAGTATAAAAACGGAAAACTTTTTAGTGTAATTACTAGAGGAGATGGTAAAGCAGGAATAGAAGTAACAAATAAATTTTTAAACAATAGTATCGTACCTCAAAAGTTGTACCCTGAGTACACATTTGCAGGTAGTACAGGTCATTATATTAAAAACCAAGGATTATTACAAGTTACAGGTGAAATAGTAGCTCCAAAAGAAATTCCTAATGCACGGAATTACGCAGCAGGAGCATTAAACCTAAAAGATATTGAGGAATTTAAAAGAAGGAATCTTACTTTTATAGCCTATAATATAGAACCTAATATTAGTTCTACATATAAAGGAGATATGAGTCATTTAGAATATTCTGGTTTTAATACAGTAATAGACAGTGATTGGGACGAGTTCCCAACTGACGGAAAAGTATTCCGTGTCAATGACAATATAGAATACTTAACGTTGGGGTACACTTCTCATCACCCTAGAGGGGCATACGCTTTTAAAACTAGAGAAGAAGGTATTGAAACTACATTATTAGATGTAATATGGCAGACAGGTAAAAGTGGGAAAGTTACTCCAGTAGCAATACTAGAACCTATAGAAATTGATGATGCGATAATCTCGAGGGCTACCTTGAACAACGTAGCATACATCAAAAGTTTGAATCTAGAAATAGGGTGTCGAGTAAAGGTAATAAGGGCGGGCAAGATAATCCCCCGAGTTATTGAAAGAGTCAGTTGAGACATCGAAAAAAATAAGACTTGACTTTTTGGTAAAACTTCAGTATAATATATAATATAGAAAATTGAGAAATAACAAGATGAATTTAACAACTATTAACGAACCTACCTCATGCCCCACCTGCGACTCTACATTAGAATTGGTAAAAGACCAACTTTTCTGTAGGAACAACAAGTGTGAGGCTAAGTCTAGCAAATTGATAGAGCATTTCGCAAAAACCCTGAAAATTAAAGGGCTTGGACCGAAAACGATTGAAAAGTTACCTCTCAGTTCTATATCTGATATTTATTCAATATCTGAAAACGAAATATCTGATGAGATTGGAAATAAGCTGGGAAAGAAATTGTTTGACCAGATTGAAAAAAGTAAATCTGTAAACGCAAACACACTCCTTCCAGCATTTTCCATTCCATTAATCGGCAACACTGCTACCAAACGACTATTCAACAAGATTTCACATATGCATGATATCACCCCGACTAGTTGCGTATCGGCAGGATTAGGCCCGAAATCATGTACTAACTTACTCACATGGTATCATAATGAATTTAAAGATAACTTAGAGTATTTGCCTTTTTCATTCCGGGCAGACGTACAAGAACCAACAGCTGAAAGTATCGGAAAATCAGTCTGTATTACAGGGAAACTAAATGACTATAAAAACAGAACTCTTGCAAAAGAGTATTTAGAATCATTAGGGTTTACCGTTACTTCCTCTGTTACTAAGAAAACAGATTACTTAGTGGATGAAGAAGGAAGAAAATCAAGTAAGAGTACTAAAGCTGAAAGCTATGGTATTCCAATTTTAACAATAAAAGAAATATTAAGGAAACATATATTATGACAACTCCAAGATGGACAGAAGACCGTACTCGTATCCTTCAAGCAATAGCTGAAGGTATGGATACTGTTTCACAAGAAACCGTAGCGTCAGCAGCAGTAGAGCTTGATACAACTACTCGCTCTGTTAGCTCTAAGCTACGTAAAATGGGCTATGACGTAGAACTAGCAAGTTCTGCTCATAAGAAAGCCTTTACAGATGAGCAGGCAGATTCCTTGTCTAGCTTCGTTACTGGTAACAGTGGCGTTTACACATATGCAGATATTGCTGGTAACTTCGAAGGTGGTAACTTTACTGCTAAGCAAGTTCAAGGTAAAATTCTTTCAATGGAATTAACCGACCATGTTAAACCTGCAGAAAAAATCGAGGTCGCTCGTACTTACACTCCTGCTGAAGAAGCTACTTTCTTAGAAATGCACGCTAACGGTGCTTTCGTTGAAGAGCTAGCAGAAAAATTAGGTAAGTCTATTAACTCAATTCGTGGTAAAGCATTGTCTTTCCTACGTTCTGGCGACATAACTTCAATTCCAAAGCAAAAAGAATCCCGTGCTAAAGCTAACGTGGACGCTCTTGAAGCTCTAGGCGATATATCTGGTCTAACTGTAGAACAGATTGCTGAGCAAATTGAGAAAACCGTACGTGGTGTTAAAACTATGTTAACACGCCGTGGTTTGACTTGTTCAAATCATGATGGTGCTAAGAAAGCAGCTAAAAACGCAGCAGCTTCTTAATTGGTAATTTAAGTCAAAGGGTGGCAGTCATACGTTGCTACCCTTTTTTTGTCGGAGAATTTAAGTATGAAATTGATAGCAAAATTCCACGACGTGGACAGCTTCACTGCAACTGAAGCGGTTAGACGAGCAAAAGACCTTCTAGGCGATTACACAAACATTAAAGCATACCCAAGTACCAACGACCCTTGGGATATAGTGTACTTTGCACTCCAACAAATTGTTACTGGAAAGCAATTAAATATGCTCTTTGACGAGGGCGCACTCTATCCTAGAAAACTAAAAGAATTTAGGTCAGAAGTACTAGGTAGGTTAACAGCAGAGTTAGATGAGGTAATTCAGGACAACGAACATAAGGCAAAATAATGGATATCGGGGCAACAGTTCTTCATATGTTGATGGAGGAGCAAAGTCTCGATGGTTGGGCAAGAGTAAAAAAGGACTTCTTTGAAGAATCCTACAGCTCTTTATATTCAAGTATTCATAGATTTTATCAAGAATACAATCGAATCCCTTCCTTTGACCAGTTAGATACTGTAACAAGGGATATAAAAACTCAAAAAGATTTAGCGGCTCTTCGTTTACTCGAAGTACCAGAAATTGAGTTAGACCTAGCCATTGATGCCTTAATCGACCAATATTCACAGAATGAATCTCTTAACCTATTAGATAGGTATATAGATAAAATAACTGTGATGGATAGCTTAGAAGTGAAAGAGAGTCTATCCAATATAGTAATGAAACTAGATGAACAGACCCATACAGACGAGAAAGTGTCTAGTATGGGGGACTTACTAGTATTTCAAGAACAGGGCATAGAAGAACACTCCTGTCTCCCACTTGGTATAAATAATGACTTTGACAGCAGGGTAGGAGGTGCTTACAGAGAAGAACTTATTCTAATAGGTGGTAAGAGAGGAGCTGGTAAGTCCTTAGTATGTGCTAATATGGTAGCAAACCAATATGATATGGGTAGAACTGCTATATTCTTTACTATTGAAATGACAGCATTAGAAACATTCCACAGAATAATGAGTATGCTATCTAAAGTTCCTTATGCTACCATTCGTAAAAATAGGTTAGACGCTAAAGAAATGAATGCAGTAGCTAAAGTTCGTTCCGAGATGTTCCAACATAGTGAGGAAATATATGAGGAATTTCTTGACAATAGAAATCCTCTAGCGTTCGAACATAAGTTAACCACAGAATGTAAGTTAAAAGACGATAATCAAATTATAATAGTTGATGACAGGTCTTTATCTCTTACAAGTATTGATTTACAGTTACAAAAAGCCAAGGCACAATTTGGCGACAATCTAGGACTTGTAGTAGTTGACTATGTAAACCAACTCGATACAGGTCTTGGAAAAGAAATCTATGACTGGCAAAGTCAAATATACGCTAGTAAGAAACTGAAAGAGTTTGCAAGAAAGTATGATATAGCATTAGTAAGTCCTTATCAAATTGATGATAGTGGTCAAACTAGATTTGCTAAAGGACTACTAGATAGTCCTGACTCAGCTTTCTTAATTAACGCACACTCTAAAGAAGATAATGCTATTACATTCACTTCAACTAAAGTAAGAAGTGGACCAGATATAGAATTTACTAGTACAATGGATTGGGATACCCTTAAATTGGGGCCTCAACCCAAACCAAAACCGTCTGCTTTAGGGAAGGAAACAGACGTAAAGAGAGTGGGAAAAAAATCACCTAAGAAAGAAGCGTCGGATATGCTATGGTAGTAACTGAAATATTAGCAAAACATAATATTGCATTTACCCCAAAAGGACAAGACTTCGTTGTACGTTGTTTAAGTCCCGACCACGAGGATAATCATCCTTCTATGCATATTGACCAAGCAGAAGGAACGTTCCACTGCTTTAGTTGTGGTTTTAAAGGGAACGTTTTTAAGTTCTTTAATGTTGATAGAAACTGGCAAGATGTTCGAGTAAAAAGACTGAAGGATAAGATTTCAGCAATCCGAGCTGCTTCTACAGGTTTAATATTACCAGATGGAGCAATACCTTATACTCGACATTTCAGAGATATTGACAAAAGAACTTTAGCCCGTTTTGGGGCATTTATCCATGATAAAGAGTTTGAAGGGAGAATAGTATTCCCCCTACCCGATATTACAGGGAAAATTCGAGCATTTATCGGAAGATATATAAATAGTAATGCACACCCGAAGTACCTGATAAGACCTTCAGGAGCAGATCTGCCGTTATTCCCGGCCATAGTATCTCCTATAGAAGGCTCAGTAATTTTAGTCGAAGGCATATTTGATGCGCTTAATTTAATCGACAAAGGCTTAGTAAACGCAGTAGCAGTGCTCGGAGCTAATAATGTGCAACTAGAGTTATTAGAAGCCTTGAAGCTCCAAGGTGTGCATACTATTTATACCATGTTTGACGCAGATGAGGCAGGGAGAAAAGCCGAACATTCTGCACACAGATTACTAACAGATACATTTATAATAAACGAAGAAACTAAACTACAATTACCGGATGGACTCGATCCGGGAGACCTGTCCGCTACGGACATAAAACACATTAAGGAAAACATCTATGGAACAACAATCACGCAAGATAGCAGTAGTTGACAAAGCCCCTAGTGGCGTAAACTACAAATCATATTTTAAATTTGATTTCGACCACTTTCACCTCTCTTCCAAAAGAATTAAAAAACTTTTGAAAAAAGATGTGGACTTGGCAGATTTTGAAGAAGATAAGTACGATTATATTGTACTTATAGGTTCTGAAGCCTGCAAATTTATTGCAGGTATAACATCAGTAACCGAATTTTCAGGACATTTAGTGGATAAGAAATTTATCCCTATGATTAGTCCCGCTATGTTAAACTTTAAACCCGAAGCCAAGCCCTTATTTAAAAGAGCTTGTGAAAAATTGCACGGGTATATAGCAGGACAGTTACCGCCCTCTCTTTCAGGAGACTTTGTAGGTATAACTACCGAAGAAGATGCTGAAAGTTATTTGGAAGGAATAATAGAAGATAAATCAATAAGATTTGTTACTTGCGATACAGAAACTACAGCTTTATATCCCCGAGATGGATACGTTCTAGGTATTAGTATGTCGCATAAACCCCAACAAGGAGTTTATATATCGTCAGAATGTATAACTACATATGTAGAAGAACTATTCCAACAAGTTTTTGATAGTAAAATGATTGTTTTCCACAATGCTAAGTTTGACTTAAAGATGTTAGAGTATCATTTTGGTTTTACTTTCCCAAAGGTTTCAGATACAATGCTGATGCATTATATCTTAGACGAATCGAAGGGGACTCACGGACTTAAATTCTTGGCTTTAAAATATACTGAGTATGGGGATTATGATAAAGACTTAGATAACTTTAGAAACCAGTACTGTAAAGAGCATCGCATACTAAAGGGAGATTTCACTTATGATTTAATCCCTTTTGATATTCTTTACAAGTACGCTGCTATTGATACTGCTGTTACTTATGAATTATACCAATTATTCACTAAGAAAATTATAAGTAGTGTTCAATTAACCAAAGTATATAAAGAAC
>Ga0208668_1000580_pt1 | contig 10014 bp, 16 predicted proteins | sample 18_taG_FD_184093 | JGI IMG/M metagenome (GOLD analysis project Ga0208668, IMG submission 184093) | Marine viral communities from the Subarctic Pacific Ocean - 18_ETSP_OMZAT15316 metaG (SPAdes) (version 2) | ecosystem: Environmental > Aquatic > Marine > Oceanic | place: Pacific Ocean | collected...
AAAAAGAATCGCAGACAAGGAGTGCTGTGATGAAGATTAAAAAACATTGGGGCATTTGGGTTACAACATCTAAACAATGGATGGAAGGTAACAACAGACGAAAAGCACGATACCAGTTTCGCCGTGAAGCGGTAAAAGATGCTGAAGACTTTAACAATATGTGGAGAGGCAGGAAAAGTCTCTACGAAGCAAGGCGGATAAGATGAAAAGAAAGAGTAGGCAAGCAAAGCGCGAAGAAGCATTTCTTAAAGAGCAAAGAAAGTACAATGACAAACTCAAAGAAGAGGGTGGCATGGATGAGGCATTTGCAAAGGCTAACCGCACTTGCAGAGGTGGTAGGTACAAGGACAATAGAGGATTTGGAATACCTGCCCACAACAACTTTAATAATATAGGCAAGACTATGAATCGCAGTATGGGTATGCCTTCTGTTAATGCGGATAACTTAACACAAGAACAATTGGAAATGCTCCGCACTAACTCTAGTCTTATCGAAAAAGAAGTTTTGCCAGACGGGACAGTGAAAGAACTTTTATGCCTTGAAGATGTTTCTAAACAGAGGAATATGCTGTTACCCAAAGAACCAAAAGGGTATCCACAACTAAACTCCGCACTGTCTGTTGCGGGAGCAGACTATGAACGGATGATGGGTAGAGAGAAAATCAATCCACTAATAGGAATGCACCTTCAGTGTTTGTACGCTCTGCCTGATGGAGAACAACAACTTGCTGTTTGGCAGATTGCGTCTTGTCAAAGGTGGGTAAAGAACGGTCATAAAATTATCTACCCTACACCAGAGATTGTTGAGGCGTGTAAGAACACTGATGCTATGTCAAGTGTGATGGGCAAAGACATTAAAACAACCCACCCATCTTTTCTTTTGGTTATGCCCAAGGGGTGTGGTTGGGTGAACTCGGCGGGTTCTGAAGTTAGCCATGTAATAGTGAACCTCATGGAAAACGAAAGTATTAGGGCAAAGTTTGGAGAGGGTGCTGTTGTTAATTACGAAATGCCTGGCGATAGGTACTTGGTATTATCAATGTATTGGGATGACTGCGGTGTTCAAAATATGTCTGTTCCTATTGACGATGATAAAATGACAATAGGGGAACTGCTCAAAGTATACACAGGAGAAGAGCATCACATACATAGTTATCTTGACAACATAATATCTGAAGAAGAAAGAGAGAGCGATAGTCTTATAGGATTTAAAATCGCAGACTTTGTTTTCAACACATTTTTGGTGATGCAGTCTTATCCCCAATACATTACAACAACCGAACAAAAACACCGTGGTCTTGACTCCAAGAAACGAAACAAGACTACTAAGGTGTCTGTTATTGCTACACCAACGGCAATGCGACAACAAGTTCCACACACTCCCAAAGAGTCTGTCGATAAAGGGGGTACGAGAGAGATAAAGACCCACATCCGTAGGGGTCATTGGCGAAGACAAAGGCACTTAGAGCAATGGGAAATAGACAATCCAGAAGCACATATAGTAATTATGCCTGATGGTGGTCATGCTCACATGAGATGGATTCGCCCAGTGATGGTAGAAGGAAGTAAAGGAACTGATAAATGAAACTACTAATTTTTTTAATAATGATATTGATGTTGTTAGGGATGGGTGAAAAACCAGAGCAACCAGTAACCCTGAAAACGATATATGCAAAAGAGTATATGCAAATTGCAGAGGGGGCATTGCAAAATGGATGTGAAGACCCTGTATTGTTCTGCATTGTGTTTGCAATTCGCAACGCCGAAAACGGTAGAAGGGGTCTTGAGTTTGGCGTTATGCACCCAAGAGCAGTAGACCAACCCAACTCCTTGCGAGTACAGGCAGGTTGGTGCGCCGCAACGGTTTACAAGAATTACCACAGGTGGCTCAAGAGCGATAGTAAACTTGACTTCATAGAGTTTCTCGGTTCTCGGTACTGCCCAACAGGGGTAAGGAATGACCCCGACAACTTAAACCAGTATTGGATTACAAATGTAAGGGCATTCACAGAGAGAAACATGAGGGTACACTTACACAATGGCAACCAACAAAAGTTCTCATGGCTCTCCTTGGAACAAAACAGGGATGACATTCAGGGAAATAGCGGAGAGGTTAGGTGTGTCAAGACAGTGCGTGACACACATCCACAAAAGGATGTTAAATAGACTAGCAGAAAAACTAGCGAAAGACCCAGAAATAAGAGATTGGCTTATTGAACAAAACTATGCACTACCCCAACCCAAGGACAGCAGAAATGAAAAAGACAATTTACATAGCAGGACCGATGAGGGGAATACCTCACTTTAATCACCCCGCTTTCTTTGAAGCAGAACGAATGTTGTTAGAGCAAGGAAAGTATGAGGTTGTGAACCCCGCACGAATGGATGATGAGTCGGGAGAAAAATTTGATGCTAGGGTTGCATTAAACCGTGACCTAAGTGCAATTTGTGAACGATGTACAGCAATTTATATGTTAAATGGTTGGCAGAAAAGTCCTGGTGCGATGAGTGAGTACAACTTGGCAAGGTGTTTAGAACTAGAACTATTGTATGAAGAAGAAGAAGAAACACCCCCACTAAAAGTAGATGGCTATGATGAAGCGTTAATGGGTGTAGTTGAGCGATTCAATACAACATTTTTTCTATATGATAAAGGAAAAATAATCGAACACTTAGTAATGCTAGATAAGATGACAATAGAAGAGGCTGAAGAGTATTTTTCATACAACATCATTGGTTCGTGGGTTGGTGAGGGTACTCCTGCTTTTTTAGTGGAGGAGGAAAATGAAGACAACCACTAAAATTTTAATAGGTGACTGCCTAGAGAAACTGAAAGAACTACCAAATGGTAGTATTCATACCTGTTGCACCTCTCCCCCCTACTGGGGACTCAGAGATTATCAAACAGGAATTTGGGTTGGTGGAGATGAGAACTGTTCCCACAAAAGAGAATCAAAGAGGTCAGACAAAACCACAACAGGACACAAGAACTTTGATGAGATTGGTGGGGTTGGTGATGGTATCTACAAGAATGTTTGTAATCGCTGTGGTGCAACCCGTGAAGATAAGCAACTGGGGCTAGAGGAAACACCAGAAGAGTATGTTGAGAACATGGTAAAAGTGTTCCGAGAAGTACATAGGGTGCTTCGGGATGATGGTACTTTGTGGCTGAACCTTGGTGATACTTACTGTGGTACTGGACATAAGGGCGACCACAAAGACCCTAAACACGAAGAAGGCAGGAACTCTCAGTCAGTTGCAATCAACAACAAGATTAAGGGGCTGAAACAAAAAGACCTAGTTGGAATACCTTGGAGAGTTGCCCTTGCCCTGCAAGCCGATGGTTGGTACTTGCGTCAAGATATAATATGGCACAAACCAAACCCTATGCCCGAACCTGTAACTGATAGATGTACGAAGGCACACGAATATATCTTTTTAATGTCAAAGAAATCTAAATACTTCTTTGATAATGAAGCAATAAGAGTCCCATACACAGAACCAATAAACCGTTGGGGTGGTGAAAAATTAGAAGCAAAAGGGCATTCTACTTGGGACGAAGGTACTGGTCATACAACCTATCGTGATAGAAACATTAGACCAAACCCAGACGGAAAGAACAAGCGTTCAGTGTGGACTGTACCCACACACTCGTATAAGGGTGCGCACTTCGCTACATTTCCCCCAAAACTGATAACACCCTGCATCCTCGCAGGGACTTCGGACAAGGGTTGTTGTGCAGATTGTGGTTCTCCTTATGAAAGAATTATAGAAAAAGACAGACAACCAACAAGAACAGGCGAATACACAAAAACAGAGGGATTGCCAAGTAGTGTGATTGGAAACCGTGACCCACTTCGTCATGTAACTGAAATAAAGACAACTGGTTGGAAACCTACCTGTGATTGCAATACCACCGATATAGTTCCCTGCACAGTATTAGACCCATTTGCAGGTTCGGGAACAACTTTAGCAATTTCTAAAGAATATGGTCGTAATGGGGTTGCAATTGAACTAAATATAGAGTATACTAGTATGTTAAGTAAACGAGTAGCCGATAAACAAACATTGTTTAATTAAGAAGGAACCAAATGAAAAGAGTAAAAGCAACCTGTATTGGTGTAAATGGCATGATTGAAGAACTATATTTCAATCCCAAAGACATAAATCGCTTTGGTAAAGCAGATGATGGGGTAGAGGCGATATGCAAGGTGGGTTATGATGACCGATACGCAGTTATTTTAGCAAGCAGGGGTTCACAAGAGAAGAAGGATTTGCCTATAAATATGGCGGGTTCACTGTGGTTGAATGCACACGGTATGCCTAAAATTATCTATGGTAATTTACTTGTGATTGGAATGATTCCAAAGGCAACCTCGTTCTCGGATTGTCCAGATGAAGTAGCCCTTCAAGTACCATTACTTCGTGAAGAAGGTGGTGGGGGTAATTTTAAGATGGTGAACTATTCTGGTTGCTCGGAGCAACTTCTCGATGAGATTATAGACACTGTAAATGAGTTTTTAGGTTTTAATAACGATAATTATGAAAGTGAGTAATAAACCAATGGTATTTAAAGTAAAAGAAGTAGAGAGAGTGTATGAAATCAATGGTGATAGACTATTGAAAGCACTCAACGATTGTGGAATGAGTCAAGCAGAACTAGCCCGTGAATGTGGGTACTTATCTTCTGCTAGGGTGTGTCATATTGTAAAGGGCGGTGTTACACGAATTGGTGGCAAACCACTAAAGAAGATTGTTGGGGCTTTATCCAAGAAGGGTGTTTCAATAGAGGGGTTCTACGGCTAATGTTTGCCATAATAAGATTCATTGCAAAGATAATCACCTTGCCCATTTTGGTTGTGAGTGTTGCGGGTTTAATGCTTACCCTTGGTTTAGCATACTTGTTCTGTGTAACGACACTAAAGATTCTCGGTTCGTGGGTATGGAAAAAGAAGCGAGGAACGCCCAGTGCATTCCTAAATATGGTTGGGGGTGAGGCGACAAGTTTTGACTCGGAGATAAGAGATATGCTGAATAGCGTCAAGAAAAACACAATGGGTAGATGACCCTCATCTCATTGTAGACGCATGGAGGCGCAGAGGACGCTCCTGCCCTGATTGGGTGGGAGCGTTTCTCATTGCAACCTCTGATTGGAAACTGATTGCAACCTCTGATTGGAAACTGATTGCAACCTCTGATTGCAAAAGAGGTGTGCCATGTGAAACCGCATACACGACACACCCCTAGCAATAACCTCCTATCTATATAGGGGAAAAATCAGACATTTTTGGACAAAGAATATCAAAAAAAGTAAGATTTTTTAAGTTTATGTATTGACAAGTGAGTAAACTATGGTATAATACTCACAGTTACGAAACGAAACGCACAAAAGAATAGGAGTGCAAACAATGAAAGTTATAGAACTCATACAAAAATTACGAGAACGATACGACCCAGACCAAGAAGTGTGTTCGGTCTTATGGGTAGAAGAAGATATACAATGTCAAGCAAAGAATGATGACATTAAGTGTAGTGTTATGCAAGCCGAAACTATCTTGAACATAATGGAACAGAACCACGATGCAGAATCAGGTATCTCTTGGGGTACTATCTCATCACACCTACAAGACCTTGAACAAGAGAATAACCAAGAACAGCACAAGTTTCTTGAACAGTATGGTTTTAAGTACACCTATGATATGGGTGGTAATTACTGGGAGAAGATTCTTGGTGAAGACATATCATTATGTTTAGGTGGGGATGAGTGTAAGTTTCATTGCTTCGATAAGATTATTGGTAGCGAAGCAGGAGAATCAGGAATGATGCGATACGGTCTTACTGAAGACCACTGGTGCATGGCAGAAGTATTAGATATTCCTAAAGACACAATACTTACCCAAGAACTCATAGAATCATTCATAAAAAAATTAGAATTGATTAACTATAAGCATTGACAAGCAGGTAAACACTTGGTATAATACTTACCAGATACGAAACGAAACGCACAAAGAATAGGAGTGCAAACAATGGCAGACAAACTAGAGAACAAAGTATCCATGACAGTAACATCGGACGGGTGTGATGATGGGTGGAATGAGGAACACGAAGGTATTGAGGCACTAATTATGGTACTTGATACTTGTGGAGAGATGCGACACGAATTGAAGTGTTGCATAAGAGGGTCGTATTATAGTGAGAGCGAAATGCAAGATGGTGATGACCTACGAGAAGCGGTACTCTGCCTAGCACAAACCTTAAAAGATTCAGCAGAGGAATTAAAGTAAAATGAACCAACAAACTAACCAACAAATGAACAGACCAAAACCAAGAAGAATGTACGCTCCATTTTTATTCGTACTAGCGGTATGGACTTACACACTTGCCTACATCTTTGAACTTTATATGAGGTACTCACAATGAAACAATGTACAAAGTGTAAAGGTACAGACATACAACAAAAGTTTGTTGGGTGGTATGACCTAAAAGATGATTATACGAGCGATGACCAATACTACGAAGATGAATACTACTGCAAAGATTGTCAAGAAACAGTAGATGTAGAGGGGGAGAATGAACCAAAATGAATTATGCAACAGCAAAACAATTAGCAGACAACATAGCCCAAAACGAACTAGGTATACAATGTGATGGGGGAAGTTGGAGCGTGGACAATGAGGGTAACGACATCTGGGATGGGGATTACACAGAGAGGGAGTGTGAGAAGATAGAAAGAATCAGAAAGCATATTCTTCAAACTTTTAATGACACAGATTGGCAAAAGGTAGCCGACACAGTGAACTACGAAGTTGGAGATAAGGTAAGGTTTATTGATGATTTGGAAAGATACCCACACACAACCATACCCAAAGATTCAACAGGAACTATTGCCAACATTGATGAAGATTTTGTCTATGTTACTATCCACGATGAAGATTGTGTAAAAGACCTAGCGGAGTGGGATGGGCAATTATACCTATCCAACACACCTGTTACAGATTTTGATAAACATGAATACGAAGGTTTAGATAGTATAGAAAAAGTTGAGTAAGGTACTTGACAAGCGGGTAAAGACCTGCTATAATACTCACAGTTACGAAACAACAACGCTCAATGAATAGGAGAGCAACAATGCCACACAGCCCCAAATACAGTAACCGCCTAGAATCAGAAGAAACAATAGAACTATACACGAACGAAGTAGTAACAACTGTGGGTGCTACCGAAGATGGTGGCATACAAATAGTCATAGACAAGTGCGATGGGAGTGAAAGTGATTCGCTAATTATCAATCCAGATAAAACAGTCGTCAATGCTCACCTTCCAGACCTAGAGGGAGAGAACTTACTCTCTGCTAATACTTATGTGCTAATAGGAATACTGCAAAAACTGTACGGTGGTGATTTTCACAAACTTATGGCTACTGTTCTTGATGAGTTTCAAAGTAAACATGGTCTTGAACCTATGTGTGCGTTAGAATCACAATCAGGAAACTACAAAACAGAGGAACAACTTGAGTGGTATAAGAACTTCAGTGCATTGTGGGAACTAATGGAAGAAGATTGGGTGGATAACAACTGCTCAGAAATGCAAGTAGTAGTGTTAAATGATGGTGAAACTTACACAGGTTTGAAAGGTAGCAAGATTCTTACTATCCCCACTGATATTGACGAAAATGATGTTGATACTTATGTTAAAGACAACTACAAAGATGGGGTGAACATCCAATGACTGACCACGAAAAACTAGAATGGGTACATTCTGCGATTCAAGAAGCACAGAACGGAAACACTGACGGATTAGAAACCGCCCTTGGGTTGGTAGAAGATGTTAGAGAAAATGTTATGGGAGATAACCAATAAACCTATTCAGTAGAGGCGGAGTCCTGCGTTATGACAAATTGGCGTGGGCTTCGCTTCTGCTTTGGTTGGAAACTGGTTGCAATGGTTGCAACTGATTGGAAACTGATTGCAACTGATTGGAAACTGATTGCAACTGATTGCAACTGATTGCAAAATGAGAACCGAATAAAAACCGAACAGAAAAAATTGAAAAAGTAATTGCGACTGAGACTCATTCTCAATTAGAAAATTATTTTATTTTTTTACATTTTGCCCTTGACAAACAGGTAAATGATGGTATAATACTCACAGTTACGAAACGAAACGCTCACAAGAATAGGAGAGCAACATGACAACACTTCTACTACCATTTTTAATCTTCGGGATTGCTCCTGTTTTACTAATTGCTATAAATGATATTATGAGAGACTAAAAACTTTTTTAATTTTTTTACATTTTGCTATTGACAAACAGGTAAATGATGGTATAATACTCATCAGTTACGAAACGAAACGCTCTAAGAACAGGAGAGCAATAATGTATAGAAAATATAAAAAGATAGCGACAAAAAATTGTAAAGGAGATTGGTCGTATCGTGGTTGTAGGATTCGTCTATGGGAAAATGGTTATTGGCAGATAGATGGAAACCCTAAACGATTTGACGAATTAGGAGAAGCAAGAATATATCTTGATATAAAGTTTGAAAGACACAGGCACTTGACAAGCAAGTAAAGGTATGGTATAATACTCACCAGTTACGAAACGAAACGCACAATAATAGGAGTGCAACAAATGACTACAGAACAAACATACTGGAATGACAAGGGCAAGTATCAAAAAGAGTACGATGCCCTGTGGCTGAAACTTGTTCCATCTCAAGGCGAAGCGGATACTGTTCATGGCGAAACATTAAGAGCAGTAAGCAGACTGTACTACGATGTTATGAATAACGGTGCGGGTAATGTTATCGAGTGGTCAGAAGGAAACTATGATAACGACTATGAAGAAACAACAGAAGTAAACTCTTACTTCCAACCACTTCTTAATCTTGTAGAAGCAAAAACAACAATAGATGTAGAATCAATACTCATATCTTGCGTTAAAAAGAGTGGGCTTAATTGGTTTAATGGCGAAGAATGTGCAGAACTTGAAAAAGTAATAGATGATGTAATGGAATATGTTATCGAAAAAGATAAAGAAATTACAGCAAGGTACTTGACAAGCAAGTAAAGGTATGGTATAATGCGGTTTGACAAGTGAAGAAGTAAAAGGGGTGGGTAGTAGTGTCGTCCTGTAAGTACTTCAAGGTAGATACTAATAAGCAGGGGCTACCCAACTATTGCCCACCTCATTTTTTAAGAAAAGTTAAGCAAGGCACTTGACAAGCAAGTAAAGGTATGGTATAATACTTACCAGATACGAAACGAAACGCACAAAGAATAGGAGTGCAAACAATGACTACGGAAACAACAACAGAACGACCAAGAACAAAAGTATCTACGATAGTGGATAGACTGTTCACACAACTTGAGGGTACAAGAACATCGTTCGATTCTTATATTAAGGATGTACCAACACCAACAGAGGGAACTATTCTTGTTCGGTGGCAGAGGGATGGCAGAGGAACTCTTAGGGGCATAGAAGAAACTCCCGCAATTACAGTAACCAAAGAAGACTTGGATGGTTTTGTTTTTGAGCAAGCAAGTAAAATAGAGAACTCCTCAGAATCAATACGCTTGCTTCACTGGGGTAGAGTAGTAGAAGAAGATAGAGCAAAAAGGTACAACAGGAAAAGCACAGTAAGAGTTTATCTTGAACGAGCATACAAAGTACATTATGGTAGACATTCTTACAGCAAGATGTATGGAACTGAACATTTTGAACTACCAAACAATACAAACACACACAGAATCGTGGTAGAGGTTAGTGGGTATGGGAAGGATGTAAAGAGAGCATTCCCTTTTAAAGATGTATCACAATTACAAGACGCAATTACAAAAGCGGTTGCTTATACTTTTAAGAACTCTAAAGTGTTTGCTCCCTCACCAAAAGATAGTAGGAATAAGCACGAAGAACGCTCAATCACTGAACAGTGGGCTGAAGATATTTTAAGACATCGGGAGAAGCGTATGAAGTTAGATACAATCACACTAGAAGAACAACGAATGTGTGTGTT
>Ga0208668_1000583_pt1 | contig 9987 bp, 11 predicted proteins | sample 18_taG_FD_184093 | JGI IMG/M metagenome (GOLD analysis project Ga0208668, IMG submission 184093) | Marine viral communities from the Subarctic Pacific Ocean - 18_ETSP_OMZAT15316 metaG (SPAdes) (version 2) | ecosystem: Environmental > Aquatic > Marine > Oceanic | place: Pacific Ocean | collected...
TAACAAGTATGGGTTTATTAACAATGGGGATAAAATTCGTTGGGTGTATTTAAAGACAAATCCATTAGGATTAAAGGTCGTGGCATATAAAGGACATGAAGATCCACCAGAAATTATGAACTATATAGATGAACATATAGACCACGACAAAATCTACGGTCAAGCAATGACCAAAAAATTACAAATGTTCTATGACTGTTTGGACTGGGGGGAACCAGTAGATGAAGAACAAAGTATAGAAAGATTTTTTTAATTTTGAACAAAGTTGTATATATGTATATATAACAGATTAACAATAAGGAGAATAATAAATGGACAAATACAAATTAACTCGATTCATTGATAAATATCATTTAGGTGGTAATGTTAATGCAGTAGTTATTAACAGTAAGGGAGATACCTTATCAACAAGGTTTATTACTGGTGATAAAGCACTGCTTGGTGAACTTGAAATGAACAGTTGGAATTTTCAAGATGTCGAATTAGGAGTTTACGATACAGAACAACTTAGTAGATTATTAGGTGTTTTGGATGATGATGTATCTCTTAATTTAACTCAATCAGGTGATAAGGCAATTGCACTTGAAATGTCTGACCAGTATTCTAAGGTCAACTTTATGCTATCGGATAAATCAGTAATTAATCAGCCCCCACCACTAAAGGGAATACCTGAATTTCAACTCAAAATAAAAGTTGATACTAATTTCATTACAAGATTTATAGGTGGTAAATCTGCATTACCAGATACAGATACTTTCACGGTAATTACTGAAGATGATGGAGTGAAACTTGTAATAGGTTATTCGTCAATCAATACAAACAGAGTTACAATTCCAGTAGAAACTGAAACATATGAAGATATAGAAAATGTTTCGTTTAATGCAAATTTGTTTAGGGATGTATTAGTAGCCAATAAAGAATGTGAAAGTGCAACTCTTGAAGTGAGTGAAAAAGGATTATCGAAAATCAATTTTAAGGTAGACCAATATGATGTTACCTATTATCTTGTAGCAGTGCAGGACGTTGATTAATTTTGATAATTTCCCAACTTTTAGTGAAGAACATTTTAATGATTGGATAAGTGAATTAACGCCGATTGAGAAACATAAAGGTTATTTGGTCAAGCGTGACGATAAATTCAACCTTGCAGGCGTTTCTGGTGGAAAAGTCAGACAATGTTCTAAACTTGTCTATGATAATATAGACCACATACAAAATGATTGTAATGGTGGGATATTAACGGCTGCCGGTATACCATCACCACAAAGTGCGATAACATCGGCAGTTGCTAAATATTTTGGTCTAAAATGTATGGTTACAATACCACATTATCCAGACCACATCAAAGATAGTTACAGAGTGAATGCATCATTGGCACAAAAGTTCGGTGCAAAGGTATATGGAGTAGGTAATCCGAATATATCGGGACCAGAACTCGATGCCAAGAAATTAGTAGGTGAAACGGGTTATTTTCAGATAAAATTTGGTATGAATGGACGACAAGTAATGAAAACTATTGCCCAACAAGTCAAAAATGTTCCAGATAACGTGGAAACAATCGTGGGGATCGCTGGAAGTGGTTTATCTATGTTGGGTGTAGCTTTAGGTTGTAAGTTGTATAATAAGAATGTTAAAACCATATATCCTGTAGCATTAAGTGGATATGTCCATAAAAACAAGAAAATGTGGTATGATCGTCTCAATGATAGTCACAAATTTGACGGAGATTTTAAAGTTGTTCAGTCAGAATATCCATACCAACATAAACTGAAATTGGACGAATCATTACCGCTTGATGAGACATACGAGGCAAAAGCGTGGGATTGGATGGTTAAGAACATAGAACCATCTGAAAAAGTGTTATTTTGGGATGTTGGTATTAAGGAATATGATTTGAGTTATATTGAACCTATAAAGTGGCATAAATCAGAATATGAAATGATTATTGATAGAGAGGTAAGGAGAAAGTCAAAGGTTACTAAACATGACTTTTTCTAAGGCGTGGTTAGAAAAGAAGATAATGTGTGGGCTCTGCAACTTCGGTTGTTGTAATCACCCATCATTTCATGTAGAAATCACGGAAGAAGAACAAGAATTTTATCAAAAAGAGTATGGATTAGACCTTGAATTAGAGTGGAATCAAGAAGGTTGTTGTCAGTTGTTAAAGGAAGATAATACAGGATGTAGTTTAGAAGATGACAGACCAGTATTTTGTAAGTTGTATCCGTTAATAGAGAATAAGTCTAATAGATTAGTGATGAATAATTGGGGATACTTACATTGTCCTAAACCAGACAATTATGAGTTGGATAAAGTGGTAGATGGAAAGTATCATTACAAGATAAAACCAGAAGTTAGAAAACACAACAAAAGGGAAGAGTTGATATTAGATGATAAGATAGAAAACGTAGTCAAACAGATTTGGTTACAATCAAAGAATTCTATAATTCAACGATACGGTCAAGAATTTTATGAGAGAATAAAAATGGAAATGAAACAAACAATTAAACACGAGTTTTTTTAAGATGTATTTAGATTATTTTAACAAATTTAGAGATATGGAGCCCTACCTTAAAATAGGTAAAAAGGAGTGGGATTATATAAAGGAAACATTTGACAGACCAGACATTCAGGAAACTCTCGTAGAGATTTTAAAGGATTATGAGTTACCTACTCAAGAGTTAACCAAAAAGGATGCATACAAAGATTTTATGAAGTTAAAGGGATTTCAATGGCCCGATTATTTAGTAGAAACTGAGTGGTATGCAAGATCAGAGTATAAATGGCCGTTAAGTGATAAAATCATACGAAGGATAAACAGAGGCAATGACGCTAGTAATTATTTCCAACAGTATAATAGATGGTCGGTAGATGGAACTATTTCTCCAGGTCCAGTTAGAACTTGGGGGAATCCAAAGTTTATGTATACTTTGTTAGGTTCATTATTCACACTCAATGTTGAGAAAGTAGATAGGGGAACATTAAGGTCGTGTATTGGACTTAGAAAGTATATTTGTTCTCAATTCAAACCCAATGTAGCAAAATCAATTTATGATATGTTTAAGGCAAAGAACATTCTCGATTTCAGTGCGGGTTGGGGTGATAGATTGGCTGGATTCTACGCATCAGAAACGGGAGAGTATTATTTGGGAATAGACCCACGAAAAGAGAATCATTCTATTTATAAGGAACAAGCTGAGTTTTATAATAAACATTTAGGGTTTTTCGAACACGAAAAAAAGTCAGATTTTATTTGTGAACCAGCCGAGGATGTAGATTTAAGTAAATATGAAAATTTCTTTGATATAGCATTTACAAGTCCACCATATTTTAATGTAGAGAGATATAGTTATGATGATACTCAAAGTTGGGTGAGATACAAAGACATTGATGATTGGAATGAACAGTTTTTACAGAAGGCGTTAGGTAATATATGGGAAACAATTAAACCAGGTGGATATTTATTAGTGAATATAAGTGATGTAAACGCTTCGAGTAAAGGTAAAAAGTCAAAAGGATGGCTACCCATTTGTGATCCTATGAATGATTTTTTAGATACACTTAAAGATAGTGAATATCAAGGTTGTATTGGTTATGAAATGGCAAAAAGACCGAACTGTATCGGTGTTGGAACTGCCAAAGTAACAGAAGAAACCAATAGAAATCCCGAATATATATTACCAGAAAAAGAAGGATTATTTGGAGAACCGATTTGGATATGGAAAAAGTTGTAAATGGTTTCTGGTATGGACCAGAATTAGGTGAACTTGAAAAGTTGTGTATTGATTCGTGGATAAAGAATGGGTATGAATTTCATCTTTGGATATATGACGATATAGAAGTTCCAAACGGTGTAGTTGTAAAAAATGCAAGTGAGATAGTTTATCTTAATCAGTATTTTACATATGATGGTGGAGTTTCAAAAGGCACTCCAGTAGCATTTTCAAATTTATTTAGAACTCGATTACTTTATAAACTTGGCGGTTTATATACAGATTTGGATGTGTTTTGTTTAAAACCATATGATTTTAATGAACGATTTGTATTTTCAGAACAGGGAGATAGCACAAGAAATTATCATGTAGCAACTTGTATTTTATATTCTAAAAATAAAGGGGAGAAAATATTTGATGATTGGTCAGATTGGATTTTGTCATTGAAATATGAAACAATAACACATGGAGATTTAGGACCAAATTTAATTACATCATTGATTGAACAATATGATTATAAGGAATATGTTTTACCAAAAGAACATTTTTGTCCAGTAGATTGGGAATCATATAAAGATGTACTTGAACATAATTTTGATTCTTATGGTGTTCATTTATTTAGAAGTTTGTGGAATGAAAAAGAATTAGAAAAGTTAGTTAACAGATATTTATAGTAGTGAAGAAAAGTTATTAATTTAATAGGAGAAGAAATATGGGATGTTCACAGAGCCAATGGGGGGTTGTTGATGACCCGCAAGAGAGCTCGGTGTATCACACCGTCCATTTCGATGGGGGGAATGGTACAACTGGAAACTTCGAAGCAGTAAAAATTTCAGGACTAGCAGTTGATGATTACATTTATACTTGCTTTAGGGATGATGGTGAAGATCCCCCCTTTGCAGGCAGTAATCATAGTAATGGAGATAAAGTAACCACAATGGATGGTGGACCAGAGGGCTATGGAGGAGGTTCAGAAGTCTGGTATAAAATTGAGTTATCTAACGGGGAATATATTGATGTACCGGAGAATCAATTGTTACCGGCGCTATCCGGAGCCGGGTGGAACGATGTACTAGCAAAAGATTTAACGACAAGCTACTCACTGGTCATTGTTGAATTTGATAATTCAAACGCTATTACACGTGAAGAGATAACCGCCATTACTAGCACCAATGCCACTGTGAATCTTCATCATCCTCTTTTTGAAACTACAGCGGAGTCTACATATTATGCGGCAGCACGGCTGGGCGCAGGTGAGCACGAAAATGAAGTCGGGATACTGGTTGCAACTTGTCTTGGCGAATTCTAAAAAGTAGGGTTTTTATTTTATAAATGGTTATAGTACATAAAGATAATAAATGTTATGAACTTCCAGATGGTGTTGAATATAAAAATCATTTAGCTTCAAGACTGTGGGGTTTGTATAGTCCAAAATTCGAGGAAATATTAAAATCTAATAATATATCATATAAAATAAGTGATTACGGTGATTATGAAAATGATTTAGAAGGTGATTATTTTGTAGGTCGATTTGCACAGTCCTGGGGAGATAGAACTACCCATTCTAAATATTTTGACAAGTTATATGATTACTATGGTGAAAATATGTGGCCAAATAAAAAGGCTTATTATTATTATGATGATAAAATAAGACAACTTGAATTATTGAAAAAATATAATAGACATATACCGAGTATTGTTTGTAATGATTTAGATGAGTTATTAAAAAATGTTACTGTTGGAACGGTTGTTAAATCTACACATGGTGCAGGTTCTGAAAGTATTTTTTATGTATGGGAAAAAGAACACTTAGATAATTTAGAAATCTATATATCAGATATTACAAGTAAGGATTGGATTGATAACAATTTTTTTCCATGTATCGTTCAAGAATATATTAATTTTGATTGGGAATATATTGTGTGTAGTACATCTAATGAAGTTTATGGATATAAAAGACAGTTACCAAAAGATTGGCATTCTCCTAATCGTTTTCCTTATAATAGTTTTCATGGAGATTGGGCAGCATTTAGTTACAATGATAAACGTGGAAATAGGTTTAGAACAAATGATACAGTATTAGATAAAAAAGAATTAGATTCAGATTTAATTGAATTTATAAGAGATGTTAAAAATGAATTAAATACCCCTAATTTAAAATTTGATATGATAAATGGAAAGGTTGTTGAATTTAGTTATATATATAATGAAATTATGCCATATGTTGGAGGTCCTATGTATTTTTCTTATAATATACATTTAAATATTATTGAGGAAAAACGAAAACCATTAGCATATTTTCAATATGAACAAATAAATTCTGTATTAAAACATTTAGGTATTATAAAATGAAATATTTATTTTGTATTTATACTGATATTAAATACAAAAAACAATTAGGTTATTTTAAAAAACAAAGGTTCTATGAACAAATTTGTAACGATCCTGATATTGAGGTTATAGAATGGGGTGCTAATTTTCATACAGATTATAGAGATTTACCAACAAAAACGCAAGAAATGATGAAGTGGTGTGGTGAAAATAAAGAGTATGATTATTTAATAAAATGTGATGATACTATATTTGATGATAAGTGGAGTTTTTATAGACCTAAACTTACATATGAAAATATTTTTGTTAATGGTAGAGATGGTAATTGTTATGCATGTCCTTCTTATGGATATGATGGTGGGGAATGGATAGTCGTTGGTAAAGATACTAATAAAAATTATTGGGGAATTCATTATTTACAACAAGAAAAAAAAGATTGGGTAAATTATATAAAGGATCATGACCATATAGAACATTTAGATTTCAATTTTATCAAAAATGATATTCAGTTTTATGAAGGCAAATTTTATATGGTATCACGAGATTTAAGTATATTTATAGGTGGACAAGAAAATTTTGCAAAAAGAATGAGTAAGAATTTTCCTGTTGAGGATTTAATGGTAGGTTATTTAGCAGAGTCGTTTTAAATGAAAAAGGTTTTTGTAGCATTAGCAAATAAAGATTTTATAGAACATTCTAAGAGCTTATTTCATAGTGCTAAAGTAGATGGTGAATGGGATGGTGATTTTGTGTTAATAGTTCCTGAAAAAGATAAAGATTCATATGATTTTAGTGAATTTTATGATAGGGGGATTGATATATTTTTTGGTCCAACATTGATTGGAGATCCACCACCAACTTATTATAGGTTTTATTTATTTACTGAGTATTTTAAAAAATGGGATTGGATATTTTATTGTGATATAGATGTTTTATTTTTTAATAAAATTGATTTTAATTTTAAAGATAGAAAATTAGATGTAATGTATGCTAATGACTGTAATGGTATGGTATTATATCAACAATTTGAATATGAAAATGAAAAAATAGATATAAATAATAATGAAGTTGTGGACAAAGTTAAGTGGTTATATGAAAGTTATAAAGAATCACCGTCTTTTCAAGCATGTTTTTTACTTTTTCATAAAAATTTAATAAAAGATGAAACATTTGATAATCTATTAAATTGTCACACTTTATATCATGTTTATTATGAATTAACCAGAGATGGTTTAACAGAGGAACAGGCTATTTTAAATTTAGAATTTTATAATAGATGGGAAGAACTTAGTGATAAATTTTTGAATTCATATCCAAGAGCCGATGAGTTGAAGTGGGAATTTGATAAGATGGGTGAAGCGTTTGAAGATGACCGCGATTATAAAAAGAATGGGTTAATGGCTATACATTTCTATCAATTTTTTCAACCTTGGTCAAAACATAATTTAAGATTTTATCCAATATGGAAGGAGTATAATGACAAATTCTAAAGAAAAACATGGTGAGTATATATACTATGATGATGGAAAAATTACCAAAATAGAATGGTATACTCATGGAAATTGTGATTGTGAATTAGATGTTACTGATGGAGAACATTCTTATAATCATGGTGATGGACAACTTTGGCAAAAATATACTTTGATAAATGGTAAACCAGATGGTGAATGGATTTTGTATCATTCTAATGGACAGATGAGTTTTTATAGGGAATATAAAAATGGTTTAAAAGAAGGAACTTGGAAGGATTGGCATGATGATGGAAATCAGTGGGATGAACAAATCTATGTAAATGGTAAAAAGGATGGTAAGTCTAAAAGGTGGAGATATGATGAAGTGTTAGAACACGAGGGTCAGTATAAAAATGATAAAAAAGTTGGTGAATGGATTTATTATTATGATAATGGAAAAAGGGAATATCAGGGGAAATATAAAAATGGTAAAAAGGATGGTAAATGGATTAATTTTGATGAGAGTTCTGGAAAAAAATGTGGTGAATTAAATTATAAAAATGGAAAATTAGATGGTGAATATACTGAATTAAATGGTGATTTAATTATTCTTGATGGTCAATATAAAGATAATAAAAAAACAGGCAAATGGATTTATACGAGTAATCATGAAATGGTAGGGAAGGAAGAAAATTATAGTAATGGAGAGTTAAATGGAAACTATAAAGAATGGCATCCAGATGGTAAAGAGTGGAAAATTGGTAAATATAAAGATGGAGAATTAAATGGAGATTATATAGAATATCATAAGAATGGTATACCTTATTTGACTGGAGTATATATTAACGGAAAAATGAATAGTCAATGGGTTTGTTGTTTTGAGGATGGTAAAACTTGGAAAACTGGATTTTACAATAATGATAAAAAAATAAATAAGTGGAATTATTGGCACGATAATGGTAAAAAGGCATTAGAAGAAAATTATAAAAATGGTGTTTTGGTTGGAAAGTATATATCGTATTTTTATGGTGGACAAAAACAGGTTGAGGGATTTTATGAAAAAGGAAAAAAGAATGGAGATTGGAACAGTTGGTATCAGAATGAAGTAAAAGAAAAGGAAATGGTTTATAAAGATGATAAACTTACAATGGAAAAAAAATGGGATGATAAAAAGAATAAAGTCTACAAGAAAAATTATAAGAATGGTAAAATAGAAGGAAATGTTATTTTTTGGTATCGGAACGGTGGAGTAAAAAGTGAAATTATGTATAAAAATGATTTATTAGATGGTAAATATACAGAGTATCGTGTCAGTCAAACAAAAATAAGTGAAGGTTTGATGAAATCGAATGCAATGAACGGAAAATGGACATTTTGGTATCACAATGGTCAAAAAGAGTGTGAGGTTACTTGTAAAAATGGAGAACTTATTGATGGTAAAGTGTGGGATGATGATGGTAATAAGAAAAAGAGTATAAGATTTAATTATCAGAGATGAAATATAAAAAAGTTCCAAATAATGAAAGTGCAATAGAAATTAATGGAAAGGTAGTGCTATCATTTGATCCAAGATATAAAGAATATTTGAAATGGAGAGATAATAGTCCTGAGTTAGAAAAAAAATTGGTAGAAGAATTAGAACAAGAAATAGAAAATAAACGATTATATAATAATGGAGCACCACATAAAACAGATAATCTTTACAGGTGGTATCGAAAGAATGGAATATTAAGTTTATCTTGTGAAATGAAAAATGGGGAACCAGAAGGATTGTGGATTAAATATTATGAGAATGGACATAAGATGGAAGAAAAAACTCTCAAAAATGGAAAAGAACAGGGATTATTTAATCAGTGGTATGATAATGGACAATTAGTTTTATCTTGTGAAATGAAAAATGGTAAAAGACATGGTGTAGAAAAAGGATTTTATGATACTGGCGAAATAAGAACTGTTATTCATTATAAAAATGGAATTAGAGATGGAAAATTAAAATCTTATCATGCAAATTTTACAGAAGAGAAATTTAGGAATAATAGAATTGAAACTTGGAAAAATGGTAAACTTCATGGAGAATGGATTGATTATCATTTAAATAATAAAGAAAGAGCAAAAGGTAATATGTTATATGGTATGATGGAAGGTAAGTGGATATTTTGGTATCACAATGGAAAAAAAGAATTAGAATGTGAATTTGATTTTGGAAACCTTGTTGGTAGTGCAAAAATATATCATGATAATGGTGTGTTAAAGGAAGAGGTAACTCTTTGATGATTTCTGATAATAAAATATGGATGTATTGGAATGATGGTTTGGAAAATGCACCCAAATCTGTGCAACTTTGTATTAATAGTTGGAAAGTACAAAATAAAAATTATGAGGTAGTGGTTTTAGAAGATAATACAATATCTGAGTGGATAGACATTCCTAAGTTTCAAGATACAGTGATGACTATACAGGCATTTTCTAATATCTTGAGAATTTTTTTATTA
>Ga0208668_1000589_pt1 | contig 9946 bp, 20 predicted proteins | sample 18_taG_FD_184093 | JGI IMG/M metagenome (GOLD analysis project Ga0208668, IMG submission 184093) | Marine viral communities from the Subarctic Pacific Ocean - 18_ETSP_OMZAT15316 metaG (SPAdes) (version 2) | ecosystem: Environmental > Aquatic > Marine > Oceanic | place: Pacific Ocean | collected...
CCGTTACTGTCAGTGACTGCATAAGCTCCTCTACGTTCCTGATCCTAGCGTATCCCTTAGCCCTGAATCGTCTGGCGGTGTTGAACATGCGTAGGTTTCCTATCTTCTTCTCCGGTGGCACTAGCTTATTCTTATCACTTCCTCGCTTGTACGGATACTGCTTCTCTAGCGGTATACCTATGTCATGCAATACCTTAAGAGCTTCCCTTGGGTACGCTCCTCCTCCGGGGTGAAGCTGTATATGCTCGTAGAGGAACTGCTCTGACATATCCCACTGTTCTGTAAATCCTCTCTGGTAAAACTCCTGCCATTCCTTGATAGCTGCAAAGGCAAAGGCTACGCACGAACCCTTAGCTCCTTGGTTCCTGATCGGATTCATCTCATCTGTGTAGTCTACTAATGCTGGTGTGGATACTGTACGAAATGCTTTCTTGTACGTGAAGTCCCTACGGTCTTTTACATCTGGTGTATAACCTAGGGAGTATTTCATACTAGAGATTGGTAGTAGTAGGTGTGTAAGAATCCAAGAGGGGCTTCTCCATGTTGATGTCGCCAGATCGCTCTGCCAACTCTGCCATTTCCATCTATAAACGGATGAATGTTCTCGAATATCTTATGGAACTCAAAGGCGGATGCAGTACATTCTGGATTAAAAAGAAGCTCCATAGCATCATCTATACCTACTGGTGATATCTCTTTGCTGCCAATGTATACAGGTACATCTCGATACTTCCCAAGGTATTTATCTGGTACTGGCTGTGGCATAACCTGCGCCCTTACAGCGAACAGATCCATGTGGAAATCCTTTACACGATCCTCTGTTAGTTCTTTCGACAAAAACCATTCATAGATAGGTAGCTCCTTTTCGGGGATAGTCTTCTCTCCCTCAATGTTATTGCTCTCGGTGATGAAGTCTAACAAGTTCATGGTCCAGTGTCGTAAGGAATTTTAGGTAGTCTTGCTAACCTCTTAACGTGTAAACAATACTCTGGCCAGTACATGCCTGACAAGTTACACACTTGCTGCATCCCCTGTGGGGATTGGAGGGGTGCTGAAATAACCGTAACCCAGATGAGGGTGCTAATCATTCGTAGTAAGGGGAGGAAGTAATTGCTCTAGTAATTCTCGTATCTTTGCTGCTCTTGCTCCTATGCACTGGTACTGGACCAGCTCTTTACACGCTCCGATCATCGCAACCCACTCCTTCACCTCCTCTATCTCTGCCTCTCGCTTGTCTTGGGGTTCACTCATGCTCGTCTTGCCTTTGGCATTGGATGATAACAATTGAAGTCGTCTACTCCGATCAGAGACTCGGACCGGATAGGCTTGTCTGTCTCTATAATATCCTTCTTCCAGTTCTCATGCTCTATGTCATCTCCTAGGAATGCGCCTTGGTTGTTCTTCTTCCGTAGCTTACCCAGGGCATCTATCTGAGACTTGCGCTGCCTCTCCTTCTCTACTGCTCTCTCCTTCAGTACCTTCGGGAAGCATCTATCACAACAGTAATCTGTAGTGTTTTCCTTCGGTACAGCCATAGAGCAGAAGAAGCAGGTTATGAACATTCTGCCTCTTGGTAAAATCTTCTGGTGTGACACTCATCCATGTACGATATCAGCTTAGGTGGCTTAGCCTCCATCTTCTTTCTCAGCGCACAATCGTTGCACAGCTGATCCGTAGAGTGTTTCTCTATGTTCCAGTACTTTACGTAGCACTCCTCGCAACTGCAGCGTAGGTGCTTGTGCCTCTTGGCAAAACCCTTACTCTCCTCCTCGGACCGTACATCGTATGGCCTGTTATCATGCTCAGAGCAAGCTGCGTAGGGATCTGTGAGGGTGCAGGTGCAGGTCATATACCTTTTTGGAATTCAATTTGTGCAAGATCTCCGACTTCCTCCGGGGATAGCCCGGATATCCAGTCATTACAATGGTCTGGCATATCATCGTCTGTTCCCATGTAGTCATCTGCATGACACCATTCTAGGAACTCTAACAATGCATCTGCTTTATTCTTGTTCCTCATATTCACATTGGTAGGAAGTACGGTGGGGTCGAGATGTACCGCATCTGGCACACTCTGGAGCTTCTTCTAGGGTAACTTGTTCCATGTCGCATGGTGGAAAAAATTAAAAAGGCAAATCTTCTACTTTCGTATCACTCTTCAGAGAGTCTGTAAGGGTTCCGTCTAGGGAGCTTGCTACCTCCTCTACGGATGCTGCAGGCTTAGGTGCATCTAGGAACTCTACATCTATAACATCAGGCAATGAGTCCATAGATACCTTGAACATCTCGCTGCTCTTGCCCTTCAGGAGAGCATCAAAGGTATTCTCCTTAAGCACCTCCACAATCTTCTGGCTCCAAACATCTAGGTTGTTTTCTGCATCCATAGCCTTACCAAACCTAGTCCAGTGTGCTTCATTAAGAGACTCGTATAGCTCTACCATTCTGTCATAGGTAGCAAGCTGCTTAGTATCCGATTGCTTCTTGCCCTTCTCGAACTGCTTAGGGAATATCTTTTTGCTGTGCTTCTTACCAGATAGCTTGCACGTAAAGTTGTACATAGGCTCATCACCACACTCCTTCAGGAAGTGAGAGAAGCTAAGCTCCTGTGGCTTATCGAATCCAAACGGCTTGTCGTTACCATCTGCTCCGGTGAAGTCTGTACTACCTCCGTTCAGTCTGAACACTTCATCGTTGTACAGTACGTAGAACACGTATCGTAGTCTAAGGTTGCACTTACCCTTAAGCGCTTTGTCTCCTTTTCCTCCGATTGATGGTAGGTCTGGGTTACGGTGGCTGTAAGGCAAGGCTGCCACAATGCTTGTGGGAATGCTGTGTGTATCATATAGGACCACTATATCACTCCAGTCTAAGAACTCTGAGGAGTTGTACATATAGTGACGGTTGTTAGGGTCTGAATCGTTCCACTCTCCAGTTGTCTTCATAGCTTGCCTGAGTACAACACAATCTATTCCGTCTGCTCCAAGATCTTCGTTCTTGTTATCTCCGTAGCCGACTATGAATAAATGTCCTGCTTCAATATCGTCTGTATCCGATAGGCTTGAGCCTGCTACTCGGATCTCTCTGAATGAGGTTGCTGCATCTGGGGCTTTTGCCGTTGGAAAGTCTAACTCTGTAGTCATGATGTATAGGGGGTTATAAAATAGCGGTAGAAATATCTATAGTGTCATCCGGGAACATAACATTGTGTGCGTACTGGATAACGATACGGTGTTCTTCTCCCATAGAGGGAGTGCCTGTGCGATTCTGTTTCTTCCAGATGGCAAGTGCCACACTGGTACGCATAGCATCTGTGTCTTCGTCTATTCTGTAGTGCCTGCTTAGTGTTAGATTAGTCATAGAATAACCCTACTCTTGTGATACAATTGTGTCAAGAGTATACAACTGATTTTTACTGAGGTATTCTCCCGGCATGACAAATCTTGTAGATATGGAACTCGCAATGCGTTCTGCAATAGATACGTTAAAAAAGCCCATTCAGATGGATAGGAATACTATCGACAATCAGAATGAGCTTATGGCTATTGCAATCGAGAGATTAGAACGTGACTTGCCTAGTCCTCTAGGCGCTTAGTCCGTCTTTCGTGGTGCTTTCTCTGCACTTCACGGATACGTGCCTTCTCAGCCTCTATATCAAAGTTCTCAAGTTCGTGGCTTATCTGCCTACGAATACTACGAGGCGAGATTCTGGTGTATACAAGTGGCTTAAGGTCTGACTTTGTTATACGTGCCTTTATCGGTGATCGTATTGCCCGGCTACGTGAAAGTCTTTTGACTGGTTGCCTCCGGGTCTGCCTTACTGGTCTTGCTGCCGTAGTAGGCTTTACCACCTTCTTCACTGTAGGCTGCTTATAGAGTTTGCAGATGATGTTTCCGTGAGCATCCCTGAAGAGGTAGCCATCTGCAGGCTTACACTCTGGTCGTACTCTTCCTAATGCGTGTGCTTCTGCAGGGTTGATACCCATACCGATGATGAGCATGGCTACTGCTATGAGTATGAGTAGTACTGTCTTCTTAGTAAACTTCATGTTAGATAAGGGAAAGTAATAATTCGTGGTTCTGTACTTTCTTCCAGTATCCGTTATCCCATCTAGCGTTAGCGCAAGAAGGGCAATTGTGTCCTAGAACAGTCTGAAAGATATCTTCATCATACTTCTCGTACCTACCCACTGTCCACTCTGTCATGATCTCCATCTGTAGTTTCCAGTCCTTCCACTCCGGGTTACGATTCAGCCATGTAGTCGCTGAGACTCCATGATGTACGCACATATTGATCTGCGGTATACCTAGGCTGCAGTAATATCCCTTCTTGTTATAATCCCCTTTAATTTCAGGATCTAATTGACCATTTTCAACCATTAACTGAGCTGTAAGGTTCTTAAGGTGGTCTGGGTTAGTGATTCCTTCGGCACGTAGGAGGTCTTGGTAGTACCGTAGGCGCTCGTTCTTATAATCTTCTGCCTCTACCCATGTCCAATACTTTACATCGCTTACAGGGGCAAAATGAAGTTGCTCAATTCTATGCAATGTAAGTTCGTTCCAGTCAACATCATAGCCTGCTTTGCGTAAACGGATAACAAGCTGCCTGTTGCTGTCTTGAGCTTCTGCTATGCGATCCTGATTCGCTCTGATGTCTTCCATAAGAAGCAGAGCTTCCACTACCGGATCTGATGCTGCTGCTTGTGGTATAGGATCTGGAAGCATAAGTCCTATTCCCCATAGTATCTGAGATACGTAGAATAATCCGATCAATACTATCCCTGATATGCCGATAATGTTGTTTAGTTTGTGTTTCATACGTTTTTGGAAATGAAATAAATGCATGATATATATTAGCATAAAATGAATCAATTGTCAATACCTCAAATGTCATAAGCACCATGAATAAGCCGATGGTGGCATATAGCCTATTCAGATTCAGTAAGTTTAATCTCTCTAAATCGCATGAGATTTTGTCTTACGTCTTTAAGATCTATAATTGTCTGTCTAATCACCTCTGCCATCTCCGAGTCTGTAACTCCTTCTGTTCTAGCTGCCTCCAATACTCCCATTATGTAGCTTGTAAGAGAGTCTGCCCCTGCCCTTGCAGCTTCTAACTGCTCCTCGCTGGGCTGCTTGCCTTTTCCTTTAGCTCCTTCAGCCTTCTCGCCTATGAGTTTTGCTAATTCTTGCATGATAGCAATTGGTAGTAATAAAGGTGGTTGCTAGTTGGGTAGGGCAACCACTCCTACAACCCTCGTCTATACGTCACTACGAGGAGTATAGCTATACATCATTAAGTCGTGCAAACTCTCCTCTAAATAGCTGTGCTGCTACATTGTATGCTATAGCTGCATCCTCTTCTTCTTTGAAGTAACCTATGTGCCTGCACTTCTTCTTGAATGATATTTGGGCTTGCCATAGTCTCTTCTCTTTATTGAAATGGACACCTGTGTACCTTCCACTTTTTCTCTTGGCATTCCAACAATTCTGCTGCCTCGTAACAAATCTTAGATTACTCCTTCTGTTATCCAATCCGTTTCCATTTATATGATCTATTTCTAGTCCCTCCTTCTTACCCAAAAGAATCTGGTGCATGTATATGTGTCCTCCGCTATCTCTACCTCTATAAGCATAAAATCCATGTGATCTCTTCGTAGCAGTCCAATTAGACTCAATTAAAAATTGATAGTCTTCATCGTCTACTATTGCCTCTTTGCCTTGTGATAATGGTATAGTTTTCATGCTTTCTGAACAAAAGCATAATACCCCTCTGCGCCAATAGGTGTAAAGGGGTATATATTATTACGCTTTCGGGCTGTAGCATTCTCGTACTCCTTGCAAACCTGCACGAAACCAGTTACGAGGAAGCTCTGTAGTCTGCCACTTAGTCTGGATTGTGTTCTGGAGGAGCTTGCTATCTGTCTCCAGTAGTTTGATAACAAGTTCGCTATACTTGTTAGCTCCCCTCTTCTTGCCGAGCATGTATGTCATGCCAGTAAGGAAGAGTATTGCTATGCCGGTGAATATTGTAAGTAGTGCATCCATAAGGTGAATTGGTAAAAAATAATTTGGCTCTCGCTGAGTTTCCTTGGTGCGATCACGCTAGCACCAGTGCCTTCCAGACAAACTCCCTAGTTTTACTTCTAGGTGAGAGCCACGCAGTATGTGGAGAGGATACCAGTGAAGGGCTGTAAAGCCCCTCTAAGCTAACCTCTGCACAGCTTACAGTCGCATGATCCAGTGCCCAGGCATCTGTTCCTCTTAGCCACTTCCTTCTTCTTCCGAAGATTCTCTTGATAGTCTTGTCCATTTGCCGTTGGAAGATTGTAGTGTTCTTTCATACAGCCGAGAGGTAAGTCTTAGCCTCTGATCTGTCTAGCTGTTCAGATAGCTTAAGTACAATCTCGGATAGGTGTTCTACCGTACCGTCTATTTGCACCTGAGCTTGCTCTGCTCTTAAAACCATTCTGCCTAGAGTATCCAAGGATTCCTTTAGGTCTTGTAGCATTAGATTATCTACTACTGCAGGGCTTGCAGCTTTCACCTGATGCCATGTCTCGATAGCATCGATGATAGCCTCGGCATTCTTGCCTCCGGGCAAGTGATTCATGTGTATATAATTAGATATGTTTGCCGTGTTTATCCCTAACCTGTTTGCGAACGCTGTTTGCGATACTTTGCTCTCGGCTAAGAACTTTTTTAGCTTCTTGCATACCTCTATTCGTGAGGCTGCCGTTTCGTAGTTTGCCATAAGAATATGTGGGAAAAATAAAAGGCTAGTTAGTGAGTACAGGGCATTTCTGCACCATGAGCTGATAGAACATATCTCTCTCTTGGATATCCCTTGAATTGAAGGAATGGATTGACCCATCGGGGAACTCATAATACCTCTCTCCGTAAGTACCTTTGATCCACTGGGGGAGGCCGTACTCCCTCATGCCATCTTTGAACGATCCGAACCTCTTGGCTATTATCTGGTAAAGGCTTTGTCCTCGGTTACTTGCCGTGGGGAACTCTTTGTTAGCATGTATGAACTCGATAACACGTGTCTTTATCTGCAAGGGGCATGTTCCAGTCCTATTCATCTGCTCTGCAGACACACCTCCTTTCTTCTTTCTTGCTACTGCCAACGCTCTACCCTTTGCGTTTTGCTCCATTCTTCTCTTCGCATTTTTAGGGTTCTTATTCCAATCTCTAAATCCAACAGTCTGATTAAAAAGATTCTTCGTATTCTCCATAGATTGAGCATCTGACAACAATCCTGTTCGCATGAGCAATCCGTACTTCCTCTTGTATTCCTTGGCAGTCAGACCTGTACAGCTTTTTACGTGTAGTGATAAATGCTTTCTCCACTCTCCGCAATTATGGCACTGTACAAGCATCCTATCGTCAGTCTGGATAAGAACACCCTCGAACCCATATCCTGTCTCGGATTCCATTAAAGGCTTCTTGGCTATGCCGATATACGCTTTGCCTGTAGGTGACTCTGGGTAGTCTATGATCTTGTCTGCATATTGAACCTGCTTACCTTCATAGAAATTCTTGAGTTCACCTTTATCCCTATTCGTTCCTATATTCTGATGCATTCCACAGCGAGGATGCGACATAGGAGTTTTATTGTTGCACCCTTCAATGGCGCACACCTTGATATACTTATCAGGGTTTTTCTTGGATTTCTTGTACGCACTTCTTGTTGTGGCATTAGAGCAAATCCTACAGTGCGAATACACACCGCTTTTTGTGTGCGTAGCCTTTGGAAAGTCTTTCTTATCCTTCACCTCCTTGCACTTCGTACACCTCTTCGTCTTGCAGCCTTCACCTGAGTGGCACTTCTTTGTGCAGTACAAATTGTTATTCTTCTCGTAGTGTGCCTTCCGTACAGCAAACAATTTGCTGCAATTAAAACAGGCTACACCTACGCAGTTTTTTCGCCATGTTAGATCCTCTATCGGGAATTTGTAAGCCGACATATATATTGGTTGTAGTAAATAAAAGTGCCAGATATGCGCCCTCCGAAGGAGGAAAAGGTTATTAGAGTCTTCTGACTCTTTCACCTATCTTCAGAGAGAAGCGACATATCGAGCGATAAGGCTTGTAACCGTATCAGTGTGGCTAAAGCACACTACGCAACCTACGGACTGAAAGGATCTATAGGCTGCACCTATGCTCATTCTGTATCTGGTTTATCTTTCTCACACTCACAAGATACACCTATCCTACCCCAAAGGCATTCTGAGCATTCTTGGTAAGAGTCTACTACAGAGTGTTCCTCCATAGCTTGCTGAGAGTTTTCTACAGGTTCTCCTGCATCAAGGAGTTTCTGAACTTGCTCTGATGCTGCCTCTTTGCTCTCTGCCTCTACAGTAGTGTAGTAACCTTGCTGCATGTGAAAGCCGACTTTGAATTTCGTCATAGGTATTGGTAGTTAAAAAATAGGTGCAAGCCCTCGTTTCCAAGGGCAAGCATCTAGTTTCTGGCCTTAAAGAGTGCATCGTAAGCATCATAAATGTATGCCCAGATAGGCTCGTTGCCTTCTGGTGCGTACACCTCTGCATCCCTAGCTGCTTGCTGCATAAGACCCTCTAGGGCTGCTAGTAGAACTGGTGCTGCTGCTATGAGTTTTGCGTTGGCCTCTGCTTCTTGCGACCAGTGAGGATGTGTAATAGTACAAATAGTATTCAACAATCCTTTTGCCTTTATGGTGAAGGGGTCCGGAGAGGAGTAAGAAATAATTCGTATAGTATTACTATCTGTTTTTACTGCTTCCCAAGGTGGAGAAGTGTGAGCCAGTGGTGTAACTATTCCATTCATAATATCGCCAACTGATACATTGTAAGTCTCTTCTATCCAGTGCCAAATCTCTTCTCGATCTGTACCAATAGCGAAGTCATAGAATGCTTCTTCTATTTCTCCGTCATTGTTTACTGGTATATCTCCTAGCTGCTGCCATAAGTCTGCTAGTGGTATGTGTACATTCTGCATGTGATAGTGTGGTAAAAAATAAGAATTATTGTATGAGCCAGTGGCAAAACCTTGCTGACTCCTCTTGAGCATCTATGGTAATGACTTCTGTTCCTGTCCAGTAGGTAGGGAAGTCATTGTAGTAGGCTGTTAGTACAGCCATGCATAGCGTGAGCATACGGTTGAGGTGGTAGTAAATAAAGGCTAGTTTCTGGTGTTTGCTAGTGCATGACTAGCATCATCTATCCAAGCCCAGATAGGCTCGTTGCCTTCTGGTGCTGACATCTCGGCATCTTTAGCTGCCTCTTTCATAAGACCTTCTAAGGCTGCTACAAGTGCTTGTGCCTCCTTCTGGCTTATGCCAGTTTCAGGCTTCTCGTCTTGTGAATGATCGCATCCAGTACAGTGATATATCCCTTCCTGTAGGATCATGTCTGAATCGCATTCAGTACAAATATAATACATACGGTGTGGTGGTAAAAAGTAAGGGGCAAACAGGTGCTAATTGCTTGCCTCTGACTTCTAGGCTTCTCTTTATTGCTCTACAGTGTAGTCAAAGTCGGCAAGTGCCATTCCTGCTGCCTCCTTTTTTATAATCTCTTTAACCTCTTCCAGTGTTAAATCTTCACTGTAGTCAAAGGGGATTACTACTTGGTATCTCATGATAGGATTGTGTAAAAAGTAAGGATGGAAGGCTGCCGTAACAGCCCTCTACCTAACCTCTTGCGTACAGTGGTACATGATTCTGTATAAAGGTTTTCGTCTTCTCCTCCCTCTTCTTCCTCCGGTCTTCTACTATCCAGTCTGCTATACTTTCTGCTTCTGCCTTTACGTCTTCCATTCCGTAGAATCCCCAACAAGATTCATGCTCCTGATCTTCTGCCACTATGTAGCCATATACATCCCCGGTGAAATATTGATCGTATGTCTTGATCTCATTCTCTAGGCATTTTATAGCCTGAAGGTGGCTATCTATAACTCCTTCC
>Ga0208668_1000593_pt1 | contig 9928 bp, 6 predicted proteins | sample 18_taG_FD_184093 | JGI IMG/M metagenome (GOLD analysis project Ga0208668, IMG submission 184093) | Marine viral communities from the Subarctic Pacific Ocean - 18_ETSP_OMZAT15316 metaG (SPAdes) (version 2) | ecosystem: Environmental > Aquatic > Marine > Oceanic | place: Pacific Ocean | collected...
CCACGACCGCGGGCCTCGTATACGTGGGTCTGGAGTGCGAGCGCGCCTCCGTGCTGCCGTTCGGCGAGCCCGTGCTACAGGAGCGTGAGAACGCCCGTGCCGGCCCGCACAGCTTCCCTGCTGAGTACGAGACAGGAAAGGTGGCAGGCACCCTGGTAACGCGCCTGCAGGGCACCATCGAATTGTCGTGCGTCGTGCGTACGCTCGGCGACGTGTCGGCGCCTGGCGCGGGCGACTTCGTCACATACACGACCATTCCATGGGTGCAGCTGCTCGAATCGATGTTCGCGACGGACGCTATCAACGGCGTGGGCAACCTGGACGACGTCATCCAGCTCCCCGTCGGCCCCAACTCGTTCACCCCTACCGTTCCTGCAAGCTTCGAACCAGGCCAACTATTCAATGTGAACATCGACGACCGTATTGAGTGGTCGGCGGTGACCGAGAAAGCCGTCAACATCACCTACTCGCCGGCGATGAGCCGCCCGCTAGACCTCGTCGCGCCTGACGTGATTCGACTCGCGCGGACGTTCTACGCTCCTGAAGACCTGCTCACAGCGCGCGGTCTGTCCGTCGCCATCGACCTGGACGGTGACGGGTGGGGCTATCATGCGTTCGGGTGCCGAGCCGAGTCGGTCAAGTTCGAGCTTCGCGGCCGGATGCTCCTGGCGACTTTCACCATGCGCGCCGCTCACATCCAGCCGAAGACCGTGCCCGCACCTACAGACCCGCGGGTCGCGCTCGGCTCAGTGGCGCACCTCGTGGATTGTTACGTCGTCTACTCGAGCCCTGCGCCGGTCGACGGCAACGCCGCGCCGGTCGGACTGACGCGGACCCCGGTGCCAGTCTCTGCGTTCGAGGCCACCTTCAGTCAGCCGCTTGTTGCGCGCGGCACGCCTGAGAACATCGTCGGCGTCGCTGAGTGGGAGGTCGGAGCTGACCCCACATACGAGATGACCATGACGGTATCTGCCCCCGACACGGTCATTGAGAACGACCTCCGAGACCAGGTGCAGCGCAACTGGCTTGTCGGCTTCGGCCCTCACGGGCCTGTGGGCTTCGGCGCCGGCAACGAGAGCGGCGACGGTGCAGCTATCATGTTCCCCGCCGGCCACATGACCACGTCGCCTGTACTGCGCAACCTCGGCAATGGGCTGGTGGAGCAGGACATCGCGCTGTCGAACGGGCGTTACTACGGCGACCTCCCCGCGGGCGCGCCGCCTGCGCACTCGTCGGTTCGGATTGGGCTGTCGCGTTGATTCCCTGTTTCTCCACCTCTGAGCCCGTCACGCTGCCGCTGGCGTCCGACCCCGCACTGCAGCGGCAGGATGGTCCTGTCGGCACGGTGGGTCGCTACTACGCCACCTCCGACCCGTCTGCGCTGGACGGCTACGACCTGGCCGACGTCACGCGCATCACGGTCCGCGCGCTCGGCGAGGCTGAGATGATGGCTGCGAAGCGCGAGCCGGGCGTCATGCCGAAGCTCGGCGCCGAGCTCGCCCGCGACGAGCGTACGTGGTCGGAGATGTCGGAGGACGAGCGCGCCGCGCTTGGCGACTATGTCAAGTGGGAGCGCGCGCTACGCATGGCGCACATTCGCCGCGGCCTGGTCTCGCTGGACGACTACCAGGGCGAGCGCGCTGCAGATGCGGTGGAGAGCATCCAGCCTGACGCGCTGCGCATCACCGTGGTGATGGAGATTCACCGCCACATCGAGAACATCAGCACGCTTGGTCCTGCGGGAAAAGCGCTATTCAAACCAGGGTCTGGCAGTCAGCCGGCGCCGACGGAATCAGCGGATGGGACTGTGCCGACTGCGCCGGCGAGAAGCGGCGCCGAAGAGGCTCATGCGGTGGAGCGTTCCTAAAGGGCAGCGGCGCCGAGAAGAAGCGCAAGGGCCCTGATGCGGGTCGCCTCTTCGTGAGAGGTCACACCATCGTGCCGGGATGCGGCCCCGACTACGCCGCCGAGGAGTTCTTCTCGTGCCCGCTCGCAGAGTCATCGCAGCCGTGGGTCGCCGACATGATGCGCGTGTGGCAGCTGTGCAAGGTCGAGGGCGTGTCGCTCTCCACCATCATCGAGCGCCCATCGTCGGCGCTCCTGTCGGGGGTGGCCGCGGTGGATGCAGCAGTCGGCGCGGCGCACCGGCTCGATGCGGAGCGGCACAGGTCCGACGCGGAGTTGGCCGGCAAGGCTGCACAGCATCAGCGCGCGTGGCGGTGATGAATGCCATACTTGTCGGCCTGCGAGTGCGCTGCGACAACATCGCCAAAGGCGCGGTGAGTCATGGCTAAGGCCGACCTCAATATCAACGTCAAGGTCAGCGGCTCTGAGAAGGCAGAGAAGCAACTCGAGGGTGTAGGCAAGGCCGCGAAGAAGGCCGGCGATGGCGCGAAGAAGGCCGGCGGCGAGTTCAAGGGGTTCGGCGACAAGGCCGGCGACGTCTCGGAGAACCTCGACAAGAACCTCGAGCAGAGTGTCGGTCGGTCGTTCAAAGGGTTCGACCGGCTGACGTCCATCGTGGGCCAGGCCACTGGCGCGCTGGCGCTCGTTACGGGCGGTTTTGCCCTGCTCAAACTGGGCTACGACAAACTGATCGTGCCCCAACTTGAGAGCACCCGACTCTTCAAAGAGCAGCAGCGCGAGGCGTCGCAGCTGGCCGACCGGGTCCTTGAGCTCAAGAGCGCCTACGATGAACTCACGGGGTCCATCCAGGCGAACATCGAGGAAATCGACCGACTCGACGCAGCCCGACTCGCCTCAGGCTCGAAGATAGTCCAAGAACTCACCGCGCAACTGCCGGTCATCGACGCCGAACTGGAGAAGTTCGAGAGGAAGCGGCGACGCGCGCAGGCCGCGGAGGCCAAGGCGCAGAGAGATGTCGCGACCGGCAGCGTCATGGGCATCGCCATTCGCGCGCAGGCAGCGCGCGACGAAGCGCGAGTGGCGCGGAAGTCCGCCGACGAGTCAGTCAAACGCCTGCTCGAGCAGCGCGCGTCGGTCGTCGAGGCGCTTGCGCGCGAGCGCGGCATCCTGGCCCGACTCCGCGACGAGATTCGAGACATCTTCTCGTTCCACGGCCCCCCCGCGCCGTCGGACGCGCCCCCGGGGAAGCCTGCTCCTCGCCGCTCGCTCGCGGGCAAGCAGCGAGAGAGCGCGATAGAACTCTTTGAGCAAGGTCTCGCCGCTGAGACCGAAGCCGAGAACGCAGCGGAGACCAACCGCCAGGCGCTTCGCGCGAGCGCTGCCGCGGTAGACCTTGCTCGCGCGGCAGACGCCGACAGGCAGCGCGCATCGCTGGCAAAGGAATCCCGCGCCCGACTCATGGAGCGCGAGCGCATCGACCAGGAGACGCGCATCGCGCTGATTCAGGACGTGGACGACCGAGAGCGCGCCATCATCGAAGCGCGGCAGCGCGACGAGTTCAGCCGCGCAGAACAGGCGGGAGCCGACCTCTTCCAACTGAAGCGCGCGCAATCCGCGGAGACCGAGGCTTTCGAGGAGCAGGTGAGCGCACGCCGACGTGCGCGTCAGCAGGAAGAGATTCAGCGCACCATCGGCACGGTCAACGCCATCAGCGGTGCACTCGCGCAGGGCGCGAAGGCGTTTGGATTGGGTGTCGGTGTCGAGATGTTCGCCGCGGGCCTGCAGGACGCCGGCACGGCCGCGTCAGAGGGGTCAAAGGCTGCTGCGCGGTTCGCCGTCTTCGACGTCATCGGAGGCGCTGCCCACACGCTCGCCGCGGGTCTCGCCGGTGCCGCTGCCATCAAGAACTTCGCGGGCGCCGCGCAGCTCGGCAAGGGCGGCGGTGGAGGAGGCGGCACACCGGTCGCAGCCATCCCGGCCCCACCTCCACGTCGCAGCGACATCGGCGAGGGCGGCCGCGGCGAGGCTGTGACCAACATCAACGTCACGTTCACGGGGCGCAGCTTCGTCACTCAGCGCGAGATTCGCGAAGACGTGGCCGGCCTGCTCGGCTCACGCGGTCGCGGTGGAAGGGTGGTCGCCTAATGCCGTCACTGAACGACGCCCCGCTCTTCGCGATGCTCACCGAGGTTGACCGGCGCGCGCACGTGTCCACCGCGCTGTTCAACCGCGGCGCCGCCAATACGGTCCTGAGTACCACGCAGTTCTTTGGCGACGAGCTCGACGAATTGAACGGCAGAGGGCGGCGCACGGGCGAGACCGCCGCGGCCTACATGACCGCGCAATACGGCGCGAACGTGGTCATCACGCACACAGAAGACGACCGCCTGATGTTGACCGCCACGGTCGGCACGATTGCGGTAGCCGCTCGTGCTGATAATGCCGTGTTCGGGTTCTCGACTGCGGGCCACGCCGCGGCCGTCAACATCCTTGCGCCGGACCAGTGGCAACGCGGAAACGTGTTTAATGCGCAGATGTCGCTGACGCACAACGTCCTGGGCGTGCGTGAATACCCCGGCGTGCCGTACGCGGTGCATTCCATCCCGTACCTCTTCCGCGAGCGAGGCGTTATTGGTGACCTGGACGACAACCACGCCACCGACTGCATCGAAGACCTAGACCAAGTTCTCAACGGCAACAAGGTGGCGTGGGGCATCAGCGCCGACGGTTGCGTGTGGAGCGCTTACGACCCGCTGACGCACGCCGATATCACCTGGGCGGCCCCTGGCGATGACGTCAGCGACTACCTCGGGTTCAGCAGGTCAGGCGCCGCGCCAGAAGTGCCCGTCAACATCCTGCCAGGCGCAGGCGCCGTAACAGCCATCCGCGTACTGACGGCCACCTTCCAGTGCGCGGGCGTGCTCACCCCGACGCGTCAATGGGTGGACCTCACGAACCGGTCACTGGCGACGTCGCAGGGGCTGAGGCTGACGAACGGCGCCGTTGCGTCGAGCAGGGTCGCAACCCACCGCGCGTGGCAGCTGCGCTACTTCGTGGACGGCCCCGCCGATGAGCGCGACCAGTCTGCGCAGTTCATCAACCAGTGGCTGCCGTACTGCACGCCCGGTGAGCGCATGACTATCTACCAGCAGTGGGTTGAGCCGCGGCGTGCTATCACCAACAGGGCGAGCGGTCGGGAGTTTCTGACCAACAACCCCGAGTACACGACGCTGTACACGCCCGAGCGCGACGGGCGCCAGGGTCGGCTGCTGCTGTACCGCGACCCATCCGATGCGCAGGACACGACCCTGACGTGGGGTTCGCGTATCATGCGCCGCGCCGAGCAAATGATGCTCGTGCTCGAGGGGAAGTGGTAGATGGCCCGCGCAATCCCCGCGCTCCCGGTCGTCCCTGCCGAGCCTCGCCGCTTCGCGCCCCGCCTGCCCATCCTGTCAGGTCAGGGCACGGTGCCGGCGGACGACGTCGGCCACTGGCGCGACATGGCGCGCGAGGTCAACTTGTCGCTGGCCACGGGCAACGCGTCGGTCGTGTTCGAACAGTGGTGGACTGACGCGCAATTCCACGTGAACTCGGGCGCGTTCGTCTTTCGCACGCGCGTCGCCATCCCGCCACTCAGCGGCTACCACACGCTCGTGCGGCTCTCAGTATGGGGCTCGACGCCAGCCGCAGGCGTCGTTCGGTTCCGCGGCATCAACGCCGTGAGTCTGGTCGACATCGCGCTGCCCGGCGTGCTCGCGTGGACTGACTCGATTGGTCCCGCGCACCTTGCTGTCGTCTTCGCAGGCGCCCCGAGCTACGAAGAGATCACCATTGAGACGACCGGCAGCTGTCAGGTCGACGCCATCAAGATGGAGTACCTGGACATCAACACCGGCGGCTTCTGGCCTGCGCTTGACGACGCGCTGCCGGCCGGACCCGTTCCCGGTAGTGCGTTCGGCGCGAATCCGATGGACGACGCGGAGGTGGGCGTCGATAAGCCGCTCTCGTCGGACGTGGGCATCAACATCCTGAACAACCTGCGTGACCTCGAAGCGCGCGAGCGCGTCTATCTGAACATCGCGGGCTTCGACCCTGGGCTCATCGCAGTCGACGAGGTCATCGGCGCGTTCCCCCATCGGCTGACGGTGCCTGTGCTCGCTGCGCGCCAGCCGAAGGTCGAACTCACCGTGGCGGTCTACTCCGTCGGCACGGGCGGCGCGTTCGACCTGTACGTGCAGCGCTCGGAGAATGATTCTTTCCACGACATCAGCGCCATCCCGCCAGGCGGCGACGTCGCGACCATCACCATCCCTGCCACTGTAGCCGGGTGGGACTTCTTCACGGTCGAATTGACCGGTGGCCGCGACTTCCAACCATGCCCTGGTTACTACCACGGCTTGACCACGCTCGCGATTCGGCCCGAGTTCGCCCTGGCGACGCGGAACGTGCAGAGCATCGCGATGTGGAGTCGCTGACGTGGCGCGCATTCCAACGGTCGTTCCTGATGTCGCGGCGATGCCCGACGCGCAGGCGTACGTCGGCCGCCCGGTTCTGTGGGCCACGCCATCCAACATGGCCGACACGACAAACGCGCTTCTGCTCGGCCGTCACCTTCGTCTGATTCCGGTGACGTTCACCGCGACCGACACCATCCCCGAGGCGGTTCAGTCGTACACCTACCGAATCCGCTGGGTATCATCGCCGGGCGCACAGTACGTGTGGGTAGGGTTCTGGCCCCTGGCCGTCAACCCGGTAGCCGGCTCAGTGCCCGTGCAGGAAGTCGCCGCGACGCTGCAGTTCGTGACCGGTGCGCCCATTGACGGGCCTGTCTACTGGCGCAACGTGCCCGCACCGCCCGGCCTCGCTGGTCACGGTCGGCTTCCGCTGTCGCCTGCGGTTGGCGGTGGCGCGTTCCGTGCCGCGCTGACCCCATTCGCTCAGACGGGGTGGGCGCTCCCGATTGACCCGCTATACGCAGGGCCGCGCCTGCTCGACCTGGGCCTAAACCAGGCGGCAGACGTTGAGGTCACGCTTGCGACGCTCGACGTCCGCCTCTATTCGGGCATCGTCATCGAGGTCTTCCGCCCCGAGGTGACTTAGTGGCGCTCTCCGAACTCCAGCGCAGGCACATCGCGCCGTCGTGGCTGCTCGAAATCGACGGCATCACCGAGCGCTACTATAGCGGCTTCGCGCCCGCCGCGTCCGCTATCCCTGCCACGCATGTCGCCGTCTTCGCGAACGTCCAGGTCAGCGGCGGTGAACAGTCGCTCGACATCCGCAAGTCCATCGTCAAGGACGGCGCTGCGTCGATTCGGCTCACCATCGACCGGACGAACGGTGTCGCACCCAATCTGCTGCGGCTTCAATCCTCGCTTGAGGCCACGCTAGATGTGACCGTGCTGGCCACGACCGGTGCGACGGTCGTCACGGTCAAGGAGTCGTTAGCCGCGTGGCCTGCTGCCGGTCAAATCTGGATTGGCCAAGAGTGCATGAACTACACGGCGCACAGCGCGGGCCCGCCGTGGACTTTCACCGTGCCCGCTGGCATTAACCGCGGCTACTACGGCTCGCAGATTCAAGAGCACCGCGTAGACGCGAGTGAGAACTGGGCACCGAAGGTCACTAATCAGTGCGTGGCGTGGCGTGGTCGACGAGCTCGCATCAGGATTGCCGCCGGTCGCCGGGACGACCAGACCCCGGACTCGTTCTACGTTACCGAGGTGTCTGGCTTCATCGACCGCACCCCGCGGAAGGTCGACGCGCTGACCATCCAACTCGACATCGTGCCTGACACAGCGCGGCTTGAGCGCGAGCTGGGTGGCGAAGAGGTCGAAACCGGCCTGCAGCATGGCTGGCACTGCTTCGACATGATGTCGTCGCACCTGAAGACGATGCCAGCCATCGAGTGGGGTGAGGGTGTCCTGTGGGAGTCGGAACTGGCCGCGGCCATAGTCCTTCCGGCGCTGACGCTTTCCGTTGAGAAGGCTGAGCATCTAGCCAACGTTCACGACTTCCTGACTGCGCCGCTCGAGATAAGGCTCGTGTCGGACCCCGCACGATTCCCGATGAGCGCAACCCTGGCGACCCCTGGCGGCGGCGGTTTAGTGGCGCCAGCGGGCACGGTTACGGTTGCGGCGCCTGGGGCGCCGTTCGCCCGCGGTGACTCGGAGTCGGTCGTCAACACTTGGTTTGACGACCAGGACACCGTCGACATGACCGGTGGCGCGCTGATGAGCCCCACCCTTCAGGAGTGGCCCGGTCCGCAGCTCGACATCATCCACGCCGTCACCGCGCCGATGAGCGTAGCAGGGCCGGCGGGGCGCCTCGTCGACATCCGCATCCTGACCGAAGGTGGCACGCCTTCGCTGTACTTCCGCACCAACACGCGCGCGCATAAGGGTAACCCCTTCGCCGTCATCAGCTTCCAGATGCAGCAGCGCGCGGGCTACGGCATCGACTTCCGCGACCCTGCGACGCGCGCACCGAACCGACTCTACCGGCGCTACGGCCGCGGCAGCTGGAATGAGATGGGCGGATGGCCCACGCGGCGAATCTTAATCAACCAGCGAGGCGACGATGGCGCGGATAGCCTCACGCTGCCGATTCGTGGCGTTGCGGACGCGTACTACGACAACGAGGAAGAGTATCTGTGGGTCGAGGACAACGTGTTTCGCACGCCATCCCCCGCGTCGCCAATTTATCTGCGCGTCCGCTTCTTCGAGGGTGACGAGGAGTTCATCACTACAGTTAAGATTGAGCAGGCAATCCAGGCGTCGACCGTTCTCGTCGGTGCACCTGGGTGGCTGATGCGCCTGCCCGTTCGGTCGATTGGCCTGCACCGCCCGTTCGGCGACTGGCCTGGCGAGAACCGCGTCACCATCCGCGAGCGCGTCAGCTGGGAGCACGAAAGCCCCACCATTATCATTCTGCAGCTTCTGTTGAGCGGTCAGGGAACGGGCGTCAATAGCGCGACCTACGACGTGCTCCCGTTCGGCGTGAACCTGAACGAAGACCAGGTCGACGTCAGCGGCATTGAGGCGTACCAGCCGCCCGACGTGGCGCTGCGGCAGTCGCTGGTCATCGAAGACGCGACCAAGGTGGAGGACATTATTGGCCCGATGCTGCGGCTGATGAGCGCGGCACTTGTGCATCGACTGGACCAGGTCACCGGCGCGCGGAAGCTGACCATCGTTCCGCTCTCTGCGCCGACTGCGACCGACAGCAGGCGCACCATCGCTGACGGCGACTGGGCTGTAGACGACCGACCGACGACAGAGACCGACGACAACCTCACCAACCTGATCGTCTACAAACTCAACTTCGACGACGGCAAATCGAATCTCACTGTGCGCGTCGCCGACCGCGACAGCATCAACCGATACGAAGAGTTGGCAGCGCTCGAAGAGGAGCTCGTCGGCATACGCCTACCCGCGGACGACCCCGAGGTGCATCGCATCGAGTTGCTACCGCCGGCCGTGGCCATGTTCGCCGAGCTCGCTCAGCCGCGACGGGTCATCAAAGCGGCCATCCCTGCGACCGACGCGCTCCTGCTGGACGTGGGCGGCGTGGTGGTTCTCACTGCATCCGACGTTTACGACTTCTCGGGCTCACTGGGTGTGACGTCCGTCCCTGGTCGCATCATCGAAAAGAAGGCGGATTGGTCGAAGAACGAAGCGAGCCTGACCATCCGGCTCTACGACTACACCGCGACGGGGTGGGCGCCTGCGCTCGAGGTGTCAGCGGTCGGACCGGGGCCGAACGAAGTGACCGTCGCGCCCGGCGGCTTCGTTAACGCGTTCACCACAGCAGACCACCTCATCACGGGTGAGCCGCAAACGGACCTGGACTACTGGGCGATAGGCGACGTGGCGCGCGCGGTCCCTGCGGGCAACTACGCCGCGTCGGTCGCGGGCCTGGTGGTGACCGCCATCAGCGCGACGACTATCACCTTCGGCGCACCGCCTGGGTTGGCAATCGGCGACACGATCAGGCCCGACGACTACGGCCCTGCGTCGACCGACCATGAGACTAATTACGCGTTCCTCGCCTCTGATGCTGGCCT
>Ga0208668_1000595_pt1 | contig 9927 bp, 21 predicted proteins | sample 18_taG_FD_184093 | JGI IMG/M metagenome (GOLD analysis project Ga0208668, IMG submission 184093) | Marine viral communities from the Subarctic Pacific Ocean - 18_ETSP_OMZAT15316 metaG (SPAdes) (version 2) | ecosystem: Environmental > Aquatic > Marine > Oceanic | place: Pacific Ocean | collected...
ATAGAGTATTTCGAGATTTATTGGTTTAATCCAGTATTGTTTCCACCATTTAACATGTTCACTCTGTATAGATCCACTAAACTGTTGCTTATACATCACTCTTACTGCTACGCTTAGATCTATCTTCTTCTCTCTGAATTTGTTTTTTAGAATGACTTTGAACATATCTTTTTTTTTTCCATTTTATTTTACCTTCTTTGTTTAGTTGACCAAAACATCGGTAACATAAACAGGTATATATACCCATATCGTAATCTTCCTCTATATCTCCATGCCAGTAATGATATTCGTATTCCTCACTATCTTTACAATATTCACATGGACCTATATTCTTTTTTCTTTGAACCATTGACATATTTCCTCTCTTATTTTTTTAGCTAATCTGATATCTTTATCTTTTCCACTACATAAATCATTATTATCTAATGTTATTTCTTTATCCTTTTTAATATCAGTTATTACTAATTTATAATCGAAGTCTTTTATATATTGCATACTCTCTATATCCTTTCATTTTATTTATGTTGATAATGTTCCACTATTATTACAATAAAAATATGATTTTCTTAAAAATCTTTTTAGCACATATTCTATTTCACACTTTTCACAACATAAAGTAATTTTAATATTATTTATTTTTTTATAACCTTTTGTTTCATCTTTACATATTTTACATTTTTTAATTTTCATATTCTTTCCCTTTTTAGTCCTAAATGTTGATACCCAATAGTATCCTTATAATTTAATGCATTTTCTAAATCATTGATAACTTCTACTTTGTTAAACTTTTTACCTTTTAAAGTTAAAATTAATTCATTGGCATAATCAGATGAAATACAAAGATTACCCTGCCATAAATAAATATCACATCTATCATATCCCCAATGTTTCATTACTTCTTTATCTTTGGCTTTCATTTCATCTAATTTATCTACATTTAATTTTAATTTATATACTTCTCTCATACCCTCTATATCCTTTCCTAATTATTCTTGTAAATGTAGTTCTTCATCAGCTCCAAACCATTTTTTCCAGCATTCATGGCATATACCATCTATCATCATTGACCTTGTTGCTTGATCTATATATGGAAATGCATCTTGGATATAATCTCCTTGGTGATAATTGAATAAGTCCTGCGATTTAAGACTTACTTTAGTCTTGTAATCACATTGCTTACACTCTAAATCGAATATATACTTATGCTCAGGTTTATACACTTCAGTATATTTATGATTTAAAAAATCAGCATTTCCTGATTTTAATTCTACTGTTTCTATTTTCATATTATCCTTTCTATTTTCTTATTAATATTCTTTCTCTCCATTTTGTTAGATTAAACTTCATTCTTCTTATTAACCATCTTAATTCCCATATATAATACATACTCTCTCTCCTTATTATTAATTAAACAACATATTCCCCATTCAAAACAAATGGGGAAATGTTGCGTGTACTTATTTTGATATTCTTTTATCTACTGCTTTAAAGACTCTATGAAGTACATTTCCTGCTTTTTCGATGTCTTCATCTGTTAGTTGTGCTAAAGCCTTATATAACTGTTTAAAGTTTTCAGCTACATCTTGTTGAACTATTAACCTAACAGTTGCATCTTCTTTATTTTTTGGTAACACTTTATTTACTATATCGTTCACTACCTGTATATTATCTCCATTATAGGTAACTTTACTACAGATTTCTTTTAATTGTGTTTCCATACCAAAATGTAGATTATTAGCATGTAAATAGTCTTTTATATTTTCTAATTTACGACTACCTATTTTTGGTATTCTATTAACACTTGATTCTCCTCGTCTGATTAAATCACCTATAAGATAAATATCATCATCATTTAATTTTTCTATTAAATGTAATGGCATATTCATATCTTTTAGATATTTATTATGTGTAGGCTCTACATATTTCATACACTCTCCTTTTCATTTAGATATTTGACGTTAAAAAAAAGAACTAAGGCGACTTTCATCGCCTTAATTCATAAGTAATTACTTATACTTTATTTAGATGCTTGATCTTTTTCAATAGAACTAATGAATTTCTTACCGAATGTTTTTTCGTAAAGAACTTCATTAATTTCTAAAGATCTAGCTATAATCTCAAAGACTTTTGGTTTCAGATAGACTGAATTAGCGTCAACTGTAGCCTTACGAGCTTTAGGATCAGTACTGTATTTAGCCATGCTATATCTCCTTTCTATAAAAAGTTAACATTTTCACCAGACAAATGTTAAGTTTTAGGTTTATTTTTATTCCATTTTCTAACCATTCTTCTAAATCTTAAATGATTAGGTTCTTTCTTCATGGAATCAGGCTTAATTATAGTTTTTGGGAGCTCATCATCTAATAGAGACAACTGAGCTAGCTTACTATACACTCTATAGTCCATATACTATACCTATATCCTTTCTAACGACAATATTCGTCGCCTTAGCGACGATGAATACTTGTCCAATTACTGTGATTTATGGTACTTTATAGATAGATCAATCGACATCAGCAATCAAGTTGTCTAATGATCTCAATAGTTTGGGACTAAACTAGAATCAATTAATCAACGAATTTACATCAACTAAACGTTTCGATGTACAATTAAAGGGCGGGTTTTAAATCCACCCTGACGACTCTGATGTATGATTGAATCTCTCATAAAGGGGGGTTATCTACAGCATCGGAGAAACATAACAATGGAGGACAATTATGACAGTAGGAACAGCAGCAAGAGCTATTGTAGCCTGGGCTTTACGAGGAACTAAACAACTTTCACCTCATACGACTAAAATTGGACCAGCAAAACAATTTGCTCACCATAAAAATAAGACTGTTAGTCAATCTTTATGGGGAAAAAAGGGTACTGGTTTTGGAAATAAGCAAGAACTTCGACCTTGGATCAAAAAAGTAGCTGTTGGCGACAAGAGCTGGCTTGGATCTATGGGTATAGGAGATAAAGGCAGAGAAAGATTTGTTACAGGTTATACAAAATCTTATAAACACCTAAGAAAACACAAGAAGCTCTATGGAGCTGGTGGTGCAGGTGCGGCAATATGGGATTTTCTACCTGGCAAGGATAACGAATAATGAAATTACCTTTTAAAGCAATAGGACTAAAAAAAGCAGCTCAAACAACAAGAAGAAAATCATTTGTTGCAGAGTCTAAAAGTAATCAGTACATTTCTATGAAAAGAGGTTGGAGAAAACTACCTTTTTGGGGAAAAGTAGGTTGGGGTGCAGGTCTTGTAGGTTCTAAAGTTGCAATCCTAGGTTTAGGATATTACGGTGGAAAGAAAGCCGCAAAAGAGCAACCTAAGAAATATATGGCAGGTTAATATGAAATCTAGATTAGTAGATATTATAGCAAATTTAATAGGAAAGAAAAAAACTTTAAAGAAGGGATATTCAATGTATTCGCCTGGACCAAAACTAATGACTGCTTACAAGGGTAAATCTAAAGACTATCCAGGAACACTAGAAGTAGCTAAAAAGAACGTCCAAGGTTTCTATAAAAAGAAAAGAAAGTTCTGGTATACATAATGCCATTACCAGCAGCAGCATTACTAGCAGCATTAGGAACAGCAGTACGTGTAGGGGGAAGATTATCTCTAGCTCATGCTGGTGTTAAATTATTTAAAGGACCAGCTAAAAAAATTACAAAGTCAAGAAAAAGAACTTACCTAATGACTAAAGGAAAGAGTACAACAGGATATATGAAACAAAATAACTTTAATAAACAATATAATATAATTGGTAAAAAGTATGGCAGATAGAAATTTAGAAAAATTAGCAAACAAAATTATAAAATTGTCACCTGAAGAAGGTGAACAACTAGCTTTGATAATTCAGGCAAAATTATTACCTGAAATGCAAAGACAAAGACAGGGTTTATTGGCACAGCAGCAAACAATGAATCCTCAAATGGCACAAATGGGTCAAAGACCTGGTGGCAATATGCCAATGCCAACATCAAGAGATGCTGCTAGACAAGGACTATTACGATGATAATAAAGTTTGGAAAAGAAGTTATTGGTTGGGGTAGAAAAGTTGTACCTAAAATCTGGGAATCTACAAAAAAATCACCAGGAAAAGCAAAGCAATTTGCAACAGACCAATTTTCAAAAATGCACCAATCAGAAACTTACGCTAAAGCTAGTAGAGCAATGTCAGAAATGAGTTACACTACTGTTAGAGACGTAGGAAAGAAGTTAGCTACTAAAACTGGTATAGGTATTACCGCAGGAGTTGGTGGAGCTGCTGCAGGATATGCAGCTGGTAAGAAAAAGAAAAAAAGATATGGCTAATTGGAATCCATTTAAAAAGAAACAAAGTACCATGAAGGAATTTACTGATTCTGTCAAAGAATTAAGTTCTAAAACATGGAAAAAAGTTCCTTCTAAAGCTAAATTTGGGTTAGCAGTTGCTGGAGCTACAGCTGGTTTTGTGGGTGTACTTGCTGCATCTGTAGCAGCATCTCCAAAATTAAAAAAAAATGATCCGAGATACAAAGCACTTAAGAAAAAAGGATATATATAATGCCCAAAGTAGGTAAAAAGAAATTCAGTTATACTAAAAAAGGTAAGGCTGCAGCAAAAAAATATGCAAAAAAGAAAGGTAAAAAGGTAAAATACTAATGGCTAAATCTAACTTTATGAAAAGTCTAAAATCTTGGACTACACCAGCATTTTCAGAAAGAACGTTAATGAAAGGTGCGTGGAAAGTAGGAAAAGGAGCTTTTAAATTTGCCTGGAGACGACCTGTTTTAACAAGTGTATTAGCTTATGCAAGTACTAGAAAACTTGACAAGTTTAAAAGAGGAAAAGCTAGAAGATGGGGTTCAGGACCTACAGCTGGTAGACTGATAATGTCTAGAGGTAAGTGGTTAGGATAATGTTAGAAGATAAAACATACGAAAACGAAATAGATAACACAAATCATGGTGGAAAGCGAGAAGGTGCAGGTAGACCTTTAGGTTCCAAAAGCAAGAAACCATGGAAAGGTTTGATAGAGTTAGCAGAAAAATACAATTTATCTCCTTTGGATTATTTATTATCTGTGTTAAACAATCCTATGAGTTCACCTGATAGGAAAATGTACGCGGCAGAAAAAGCTGCACCTTACATTCATCCAAGGTTAGCATCTTCAACAACAAAATTAGGAACCGATGAACCAATCGAAATCAAAGTCGAATGGCAAAAAAGTTAGAAAAATATTAATACCTTATAAGCCACGAGAATACCAAAAAGAAGTACATGATAATAAAAAACGTTTTAATGTTTTGGTATGTCATAGGCGGTTCGGAAAAAGTGTACTATCAATTAACGAATTAATTAAAACAGCAACAGCTAAACCTAGGAGTCTATGTGCATTTATAGCTCCAACATATCGTCAAGGTAAATCTATTGCTTGGGAATATTTAAAATTTTACACAAAACCACTTATGTATTTAGGTGGAAATAGAAACGAAACAGAATTAAGAATAGATCTTTTTAACGGATCAAGAATTCAAATATTTGGTGCAGATAATCCAGATTCAATCCGAGGTATGGGATTTGATGCAGTTGTGCTGGATGAATATGCAATTATGTCTCCAAGAGTATGGACTGAAATAATTCGTCCTGCTATATCTGATAAATTAGGATGGGTATTATTTATCGGAACTCCAATGGGACATAATCAATTCTGGGAGATATATGACTTTGCTTTAAGAGGACATAAAGATTGGTATGCAAAGTTATATAGAGCTTCCGAAACCAAAGTGATTCCAGTTGAGGAGCTGGCACAGGCACGTGCCATTATGACTGAAGAACAATACGAACAAGAGTTCGAATGTTCTTTTACTGCAGCAGTCTCAGGCAGTTATTATGGAAGAATAGTAACTAAACTCGATAATAATGGGAATATCGGAGTCGTGCCTGTGGATGAAAATGTAGGTGTGGAAACATGGTGGGATTTGGGGATCGGAGATTCGACTGCTATCTGGTTTGTCCAAAGAATTGGTAATGAAATACATGTTGTAGATTATTACGAAACCTCTGGAGAATCATTAGCTCATTATGCAGATATTCTTGAGGATAAAGAATACGCATATAGTCGACATGTGGCACCTCATGATATAATGGCACGTGAATTAGGAACAGGTAAGTCTAGACTAGAAGTAGCAAACGAATTAGGAATAGATTTTGAAGTAGCTCCTAAATTAGAAGTAGATCATGGAATAGAATCTGTAAGAAATTATTTACCACATTGTTATTTTGATAGAGAAAAATGTAAAACAGGATTAGATGCTTTAAGACAATATCGAAAACAATGGGATGACAAGAACCAGGTTTTTAAGAATAAACCCTTACATGACTGGTGCTCACACGCAGCTGATGCCTTTAGGTATGGATGCGTACATGATCCAATAGATACAAGTGAATGGAATAAACCAATTAATGTGGACACAAAATATATAGTATGAAATCAAAACAAGAAATATTATCAGTATTAAATAGAGAAATTAGCAATGCATCAGGATTTATTGGTGGAGAGTTAGTAGCTAGAAGAAAAAAATCATTAGAATATTATTTAGGAATGCCTCTTGGTAACGAACAAGAAGGGCGTTCACAAGTTATATCTAATGATGTGTTAGACACAGTAGAAAGTTTAATGCCATCTTTAATGAGAATATTCACAGCAGGAGATAATGTATTTAATTGCGAAGGAGTTGGACCTGAAGATGATGAAATGGCTAGACAATGTTCTGACTATTTGAATTATATTTTTTATAAAGAGAACAAAGGATTCGTAGCCCTATACTCTGCATTTAAAGATGCATTAATACAGAAAAATGGAATTTTAAAAATTTATTGGGATGATTCTAATAAAACTGAAAGAGAAGAATATACAAGATTAACAGATGATGAGTTTGCTGATCTTATATCAGATCCTGAAGTTAAAGTTAAAAATCATACAGAATTTGAAGAACCAATTTTAGATGAAGATGGAAAAGAATTAGACAAAGCTAATTACCACGATTGTGTAATTGAAAGAACAAGACTATATGGACAAGTTAAAATAGAACCTGTTCCACCTGAAGAATTTTTAATAGAAAGAAGATGTAAAGATATTGAATCAGCTAACTTTGTTTGTCATAGAACAAATAAAACTAGATCAGAATTAGTTGAAATGGGTTATGATAAAGATTTAGTTGAAGGTTTACCAACAGGTGATTCAGATTATACAAGAGAAGATAAATTTGTTAGACATCAAAATATAGATTTTTCTCATGGACTACAAGATGGAGATAAAAGTAGTTCAGATATTTTAATCCATGAGTGTTATGTAAGAATGGATGTTAATGAAGATGGTAAATCAGAATTAGTAAAATTTCTTTTAGCTGGTGATGGTACTCATACAATATTAGATATGGAAGAAGTAGATACTATTCCATTTGTATCTATGACTCCAGTTATCATGCCACACAGATTTCATGGAAGATCTGTATCAGAATTAGTAGAGGATATACAGTTAATTAAATCTACAGTAATGAGACAAATGTTAGATAATATGTATCTAACAAATAATAATCGTGTAGCAATACAAGATGGTCAAGTTGCTATGGATGATTTATTAACTAATAGACCTGGTGGAATAGTTAGAACAAAACAACCACCTCAAAATGTTATGATGCCTATTCAGGCACAACCAATAACAGAACAAGCTACAACAATGTTGGGTTATCTCGATTCTGTTAAAGAATCAAGAACAGGAATTACGAGACAATCACAAGGGCTAGATGCAAATACTTTAAATAAAACAGCAACTGGACAAAACCAAATCTTAACACAATCGCAAATGAGAATGGAGTTAATTGCCAGAATATTTGCTGAAACAGGTATTAAAGATCTAGCCTTAAAAATGTTTGAGTTGGTATGCAAATATCAACAAAAAGAAAAGATCGTAAGAATTAGAGGAAAGTATATTCCTATGAGACCTTACGAATGGAAAGACAGAGTTAATGTTACAGTCCAAGTTGGGCTAGGAACTGGATCAAAAGAACAACAATTAATATTACTTAATGCTATATTAGAGAGACAAATGCAGGCAATAAACTTACAACAAAATGCATTTGGTCCTATGGTAAATCTTAGAAATATTTATAATACATTAAAGAAATTAGTTGAAAATGCAGGTTTAAATGGTGTAGAACCTTTCTTTATGGATCCAGAAGTAGGACAAGCTCAAATGCCACAACTTCCACCTAAACCACCTTCTGAATTTGAGAAGGTTACTTTAGCGCAGGTTCAAGGTGAAAACCAAAGAGCACAGCTAAAAGCAGAAACAGAAGTTAAACGTATTGAGGCACAAATGAGACAAAATCTTTTAGACTTTGAATTAAAGATAAAAGAAATTGAACTTAAATATGGATCTAAAATAGACGAACAAGAATTAAAACGTAGATCTATGTTAGAACAAGAAGATTTAAAATCATCTGGTAATCTAATGAAAGAAATAGTAAAAGGACAAGATCAATTCTTTAACACAAAACAACAAATAGATGGACAACAAGGAAAAGCAAGTCAGGGAGGGCAAGCAAGCAGAGCAGCTCCTAAACGATCCCCTGCTTAAAACAGCATTCGAAGATCTTCTGGAAATTTATAAAACAGAAATCTTCAATACAAAATTCACTGAAAGTGAACAGCGTACATACCTTTGGGTAGCCTACAATTTAGTAGACAAAATCAGAGGACATTTACGAAGCGTCATGGAAAGTGGAAAACTAACTCAACAAGAGTTAGATCAATTAAATAAAAGAAGTTAAGCTAACGCAACTTCAATTACGTCAACCAACACGAAAGGAACGTTATGGCAGAAGCCAACAACATAAAAGGTGCAGCTGAAAAAATTTCAGGACTATTGAATCCTAAACAGGAAGAACAAAAAACTGAAACTAAAACAGAAGAACCATCGGAAACACCTGAGAAACAGGAAGCTCCAGAAAGTCAACCAGAGTCTGAAGGAACTAAGGAGCAAGTAACTGAAAATACTGAGATAACAGAAGAAACACAAACAGAATTAGAGGAACCAGAACTCCACCGCTTAAAAGTACAAGGTCAAGAGTTAGAAGTTACCCTCGATGAGCTGAAAGCAGGTTATTCTAGAGACTCAGATTATAGACAAAAAACACATACTTTAGGGTTAGAAAAGAGAGATCTTGAAACCCAAAAGAATAGTTTGCGTCAATCTTATGACACTCGATTATCAGAGTTAAATGACTTGATAGCAACTGCTGATGGATTTGTCAGACAACAGCAAGGTAGTAAAGATCTTGAAAAACTTTATGATGAAGATCCTACGTCTGCAGCTAAACTGGATTACCAGTTACGAGAACAAAGAAGGCAGATAGATGGAATGAAATATAAAGCTCAAGAAGAATATTCTAAACAATATGATGATTACCTAGCTACACAAAGAGAGTTAGCAGCACAAAAAATACCTGAGTATATCGATCCTAATAAATCTGATACATTCAAATCAAATTTACGTAAATCTTTACATAATTATGGTTTTGATGATTCTGAAATTGGGAATCTTGCAGACCATAGATTTCTTATGGTTGCGAGAGATGCGATGAGTTATCAAAATTTGAAAGGAAAACAACCTCTTGTTCAAAAAAAGATAGCCAATGCACCAAAGGTTATAAAAGCAGGTATAGCTAAGTCAAATACAGGTTCTGGTAGAGAGCAAATAAGAAATAAGATTGGCAAGTTACGTAAGTCTGGGCATATTAAAGATGCACAGAATGCTATACTTGACATGATTAATCTTAAATCTCAACAAAGGAAATAAACAATGGCACAACCAACAAATACGTTTGATACGTATGATTCGATAGGTGAAAGAGAAGATCTTTCTGATGTTATTTATAACATCT
>Ga0208668_1000611_pt1 | contig 9835 bp, 5 predicted proteins | sample 18_taG_FD_184093 | JGI IMG/M metagenome (GOLD analysis project Ga0208668, IMG submission 184093) | Marine viral communities from the Subarctic Pacific Ocean - 18_ETSP_OMZAT15316 metaG (SPAdes) (version 2) | ecosystem: Environmental > Aquatic > Marine > Oceanic | place: Pacific Ocean | collected...
TGCTGTACCCTCTGATACTGAAGCAACATATCCCCCTGAAACTGAAGTATCAGTTTTTGTTCCTAAAGTATCTGTTGCGAAAGTATCTATAAATTGATTTGGTAAATTAAAAGCCGCACTTGTTTCGTTAGTAGCCTCTCTTAAAGCTAAAGCTGTTAAATCTGATTTTAAAGGTTGTAAGTCTACTGCATCACTAGCCAAATCTGCACTAGAAATAGTACCATCAACTATTTTTGCTGATGTAATTATTCCATCTGTTATATCAGAACTTGTTAAAGGTGCTGATGTAGGTGTTTTACCAATATAAGCCATCTTACGTTATCTCCATAATGGATAAAGTCGCATCAATTTTTGCTGATACACTACAATCAATTTTAAGTAAGTCAGTTGTTTGTAAAACTAACTTTGAACCACTTAAAACTTCTAGTGAACTTCCAGCAGGAATACTTACGTCTTTTACAAGTAAAGTATCTACATTCGTTTCTGTATCTACTGTGTTTGAACTCATCTTAACACTAGCGGTTACAGAAGTAGTATGAACATTACAAAGTATCAATCCAAGAACAACTGTAGTAGTTGATGCTTGAACTGTATATAATGTGTCAAAACTTCCTGCTGACGCAGGCATTGCATCATTTGATTTGATTTTAAAAGTATTTGCCATTTTTTATTTTCTCCTTAATTAATTATCCTAAAGCTATTGCTAAAGCTGTTGGATCGGTTGCACTGATTGTTAATGTTTCGTCGCTGCCATCGTTATTTTCTGTGAAAGTAACCGCTGTTCCAGCAACAAGTTTTCCATTCAAATAACCAGCGGTACTATCATTTGAAGAAACTAAAGTTTTTACATCTGTGTCTGTAGTTATAGCTCCCCAAGAACTACCGTTATAATAATTTAATGTATTAGCACTTGTATTAAAATACAAATCTCCTGCATCATTATCTGATCCAGGTGCAGAACTTGCAACTCTATATCTATCGGCAAAACTACTTATACCAGAAATATTATCTGCAACTGCACTTAAATCAGTTACAATATCAGATGTCGCAAGAGTATTAAGATCACTTACAATATCACTTGATGCTAAAGTGTTCATGTCGGATACAACATCGGCAGTTCCTAAGATTGCCATGTCAGCTACACAATCACTTGTACCAAGTAACGCCATGTCAGCGACACAATCCGAAGTTCCGAGTAAAGCCATATCAGCTACACAAGCTGAAGTTCCAAGTAAAGCCATGTCTGCTACACAGTCACTAGTACCAAGTAGAGCCATATCGGCTACACAAGCACTAGTACCTAATAATCCCATATCAGTAACTACATCTGAAGTTCCAAGTAATCCCATTGCTGTAACATTTGCTGAAGTTGCTAATAAATCTAAATCAGTAACAATTGCTGAAGTAGCAAGAGTGTTTAAATCTGAAACTACATCTGAAGTTCCAAGTATTGCCATATCAGCTACACAAGCTGATGTACCCAATAAAGCCATATCCGTTACACAAGCAGAAGTTCCTAATAGAGCCATATCGGCTACTGCATCAGTAGTACCAAGTAGACCAATTTCAGTTGCCTTTGCCGCAACAGCTCCAATGTCTGTCGCATCTCCTGCAACTGCTGTAACGTCTGAAGAAATTCCAGCTACTGTTGTAATGTTTGCAGAAATTGCATCAAGTGCAGCTATTTCAGAAGATAGTCCAGCAACTGTTGAAACATCTGTTATTGATTGGTCAAATTCTAAAGCTGTTCCTGCCGAATTAACGGATAGGATTTTATCTGCTACAAGATCAGGAAAGGTAAGATTGTATGTGCTTGACGTTGTGGCTGCAGCTTTAGGTGAAAATTTAAGATCTCTTTCTACTTGCTGGATCATAGCAATAATTTTGTCTAGTTCTGTATTTAATGAATCTATTTGAAAAGCACCTGATGTTGGAAAGTCTGTTGATCTAGCAACTCCTAAATCTCTGTAAATTGTAATTGTATCATTAAGGGTAGCCCCACCACTCCCTAAAGTAATTGATCCTCCACCAGAAACTCCTGCCCCTGTTACCGAATAATATGAACCTGATGACGGTGAAGCCGCATAGGTTAATAGTGTAGTGCTGTTATATACTTTAATGTCAGATGTAGTAAAAAATTCAAATGGTACAGAAAATGAAGTCTGTCCAGATGTTGCTGTATATTGAACTCTAGGTTCTGTATCAGATATAGTAATAGCCATTAATTTAATCCTTTTTGAATGTCGTCAAACAACCAATCGAGATACCATATATTTTGAAATGGTATTAATCTACGCACATTCTTAGCTGTATGGTGATTATATTTATTTCCTTTAACATCATAAAGTATATCAAAAATATTATAAATTTGGCCTCCTGTTGGGCCAAACAAAGTTCCTGCTTTCCATCTACCAGATGATCCATAAGGTTTAGATTCTCCAAGTAACGGAGATATACCAATTCTATTATCAGATAATGTTTCTATCGCTTTATTAACATCAGTGTAGATACCACCTAATCCTGATCTATCAAAAGCATTAAGTAGTTTTTGAGTTAATGATAAGTTACCATAATCTCTATTAAATCTATATTTATGGTATATAGCATCTATCATCATACCAGATCCTAGAAGTAACATTGATCCAAATAAGAAATCTAAATCTCTTTCTTGCATACCTCTCATTAACATTCTTTGAGTAGCTGCCATTGCAAATTTTTTAAACTGAGCAAATGTAGAACCTAATTCTGTACTCATCCATTTAGGAGTATCTCCTAAACCTGGAGTTACAATTGTAATATTAATATCTTTATTTAAAGCTGCACCAAAAGCATTTTTAGCTAACTCATCATTCCATAAAGCTGTATTAGCCATAAAATTATGTTTAGTTTTTTCACCATATTTACTAAATTGATTAGCAATTCTTACAGCTATTTGTTCATCAATGCCTGAAGAAGCTAATGCTGTTTTCCATTTATCTCCTAATTTGCCTTTGCTCCATAAAATAGAATCTTCTATAATTCTAGAACCTATAGTAACTGATGCCATAGATTTAGCCCATTCAGTCCATCTAGACATAAGGTTAACATACATAAAGTTAAACGAGGATAGTTTACCCATGTTACCTTCAAATTTAGATGATAAGCCAAACATATCTCCTACATCAGCAAACAACATAGCTCTTTGTCCTGTAACCATATCAATTGCTTCACCAAAAGATTGAGCTTCTTTTTTACCCATATTAAAAAGTTCTCTACTTCCGAGATAATTACCAAAAGCTTCAAATTGTGTTTTAAATCCTCTGTTAATTCCAGAGGTCATAATAATACGAGCAAGATCAGGCATAGCTGCCATAAAACCTGTAAGCATTGTTAATGCATTATAATGTTTTGCAGTTCTCATAGCTTGAGAAGTCCATGAATGAGGATTAGCAGGTAATCCATATGTACCTCTAATTAATTCAATAGCTGCTTCTAGATCATCTAAAGTTGTATACATTTCTTCTGTTAATCTAACTTTTTCTTTTTTGTTAGATGCCATAAAAATTTTTTCTTTATACTCTTGAAGTACTTTTAATAATCCAGGATAAGTTTGTGATGTTGCTTCATCAATATATTTGAAACCTAAACCCATTGTATCTCCATATTTTTGAGTCAATAATATATCTGGTAGCATTTGTCTTACATAAGATTTCTGTAAAGCAAAAATATCAGACATAATAAAACCACCTTTAACTAATTCTAATTGAGCTTGTTTATCTAAATTAAGTTCTCTAGCTCTATTAGCTCTAGCGTATCTTGGATGTGGGAATACATATCTTTCTCTTAATAAGATTTGTTCAATATCTTTTAAAGCATCTAAAAATGTTTTATGTGCTGTTTCTTTTCCTAGTAAAGAAATAAATAATTCTGAAATATCTTCTTTACCCCCCTGTTTAAATTTTAATATTTTATCATTAATTTCTTCAAGGGCAGTTTCATATAATTTTGATCCTTCTTTTTGTCCAGAAGCTCTCATAGCATAAAGTTTAGCTAGAGTTTCTTCTTTTAATTTAGTAATTTCTCTCCAATTAGTTTTTTCAAATCTTGTAAAAGGAAAATGATTAGATAAAGTATCTGTTAATTCATTTAATTTTCCTTCATTAATTGATTTACCTTTTCGTGTATAAAAATCTCTAATAATATTTTTAAAAGCTTCAGGATTTTTATCAATAGCGTGTTTAATATAAATTAAATTAATATAACCATCTACACCTTCTTTAGATTGAATATGAGCTAATCTTTCAGTTAATTTATCTATTTTTTTTTCTATAACTGTAATAGGTACTTCAACCCATGCTTTGTCTTTTTTAGACCAATATTTATATGTTCCTTCTTTTTTTGCTCTTATTCCTTTAAGAATTTTAGACCAAAAATTTAATTCTTGTAATACGGGCATCTCTCTAATTTTAAGTAAATTACTTTGTTCAAAAAGAGGTTTATAAACTTTGGCTTCAGAAATTCTATATGCAGCATCAACTTCTTTAATATCACTTCCTTTATTTAATCTTGCTTTAGTTACTTCTACAGAAAATTCATTTAAAGACATAAATTCATTATTATATTTATTATGAACCATAGTGCCTAAATTAGTTTTTGGAACTTTATGTGCACCTTGTTCTCGTTTAACATAAAGTAAATATTGTTCTTTAATTAAATTGTGAGATTGTACTTCACCAACTCTTAACATTCTCATATCAGTTTCAATAGATTTACCTGTAACATCAAAACCCCATTCTTTAGTATTTTTTAATTTAAGTAAGGGAGTATCTAAAAGATCTGCCATCATTATTCTTGCAGTTTTAGAAGCAGATTTCATTACTCTAAATACTGGAGTCCAGGGGCCATCTTCACCAAATATTCTTAAATTAGATTTAACAAATTCTTCACCTTCCATTATTTCTTTAGTAGTTTGACGTTTGACAGTACCTATTCCTGCTGCTCCAACTGAAGGCATAGGTTCTTTAAAAGTACCTACTTGACCATCTTCTAAAATATCTTCTTTACTTTTTAATTTAGTAGTTTCTAATTTAGGATTTCTAGCAGATTTTTCTACCCAATGATCATCTAGTTTATCAATTTTTCTTTTTAAAGATAAAGGAGCTTTAACTTGTGTTAATTTATTAATAATTGCTGGTATAGCATATCCTCCTGCTGCTACCCAAGGAACATAACTATCATTTCTAATAGGATCTAAATTTTGTTTAAATATTTCTTCTGCAACCATGGCAGTACCAAAAACTTTTGCAGCTTGTCCAACTTTAGTAAATAGTAATAATGTTGTTGGATCTAAAATTGCACCTGTTACTCTACCCAAATGATACCAAGGAGATGCATAATTTATTTCACTGTGTTTTTGTAATTTTTGTAATATTGATGATGTTTCATGTGAACTTTTGCTAAACATAAATAAATGAGAAAAATCATCATATCCTTGTAATTGAGGATCTTCTGATGGATTATAATTTTCATCAGGTGGAAAATCTTGATGTTTGAAAAGCCATTCAACACCTTTTTTAACCGCCATCCATGACAGATTTTCTTCTTTAAAGCCTGTCCATGCATCTGTTGGCGACCAAGTAATAGGTGTTTTGTTTTTATCTGCTTGGTCTTTAGACCAATCTTCAGTAATAGGAGTAGGTAAATAATACATTATTTTTCAACACTCTTAAGTTTTTTATCCTGAACAGCTAATTTTCCTTTTTTAGTAAAATTCTTTTGAATATATCGAACTAAACCATTTTTACTTAATCCATATTCTGCAAATTCAAGATCTTTTGTTTTAATATCAGTTTCATGTGGTTCAAATTCCCATCCTTTTCTTTCTGTTTTAACCATCCATTTATGAAAACCTGGATATTTTTTACCTAACCAATTAACACCCATATGTCTTAAACCTGTTCCATACATACCTGGTGTTCCTCTATATCTAGAGTCTTGTTGTAATGTTGTATAATCTTTTAAATCAGGAAAAGCAGATTTAGCTACTTTATTAATACCATTATATATACCTTTGCCAAGAACAACCATTCCCACACCTACAGCAAACGGAACACCATAATTCATTCCTAATTGTTGTATTTTCTGATCTTTTTTATGCTCTGCATAAGTTTTAAATTTTTTATTTTTTAATAACTTTTTTAAATCATTTTCATCCATTATATTTAACCTAACTTTCCGTTGTATGAATTAATTGCACTATTATATCCTTTAAATATTATAGCATCTAACATAAGATGTTTTCCTGAAGGGAAGTATTGTTCAAATACTTGTGTACCCATTTCAACATTCATCATCATTTTAATTAATCTATGTACTTCATTAGCATTAAGAAAATTAATTCTATCATTTTCATTATAACCAAACTTTTTAAATGCTTCAAAATATGGAGTAGGATTTTTAGAATACATAGTAAATATCTCTTTAACAGTAGGTGTAGATCCGTAATCTTTTTTAATGTTATTGCTGATTAATTCCGAATGGTTAATCATTATTTTAATTGCTGCTCTTACACTATGTTCAGGACTGGAAAATACAGCTTGATGATTTCCATCTACTTTATAATTTAATTGACCATCCCATAATTCTCCTGTTTTACCTTCATTAATCCAATGTACGCCAAGATAATTATTAGTTCTTAATCCTAGATTTTGAGTAGTATTATTATAGTTTTCTTTAGCATAAGTTTTATAAGTTAAATCTAGATTAGCTTTACTATAAGGCATTTCCCAAAATGGTACTAATGCTTCTACATTTTTTTCATGGTTGGATAAATCCATATTATCTGCAATTAGTTTATCAAATGCAATAACTTCATTTCTATTTTTAATAGCTTTCTTCATTTTGATATTCATTTCTCTAAAATCAACATCAACTCCTAATGCTTTCATTATAAAAGCAAATGGTCTTACTTCTGCTGGTACATCATCAATTCCAGGTACATCAGGATAATATCTCCAATTCCCCATACCCATTGCAACATCTATAATTCCGTGCATTGCTCTTTTAGCAAAATCACTATCTCCTATAATATGACCATACTCTTTCATAAATTCTTCATATTCTTGATTAACTAAATTGTTTTTAAATTGAGCATGGCTTTTAGGAAGATTAAGTGAATTACTTGCTAAACTAGAATAGTTACTTGGAGAAAAAGTTTCGTTAGCTCCTGTAATATCTATTCGTTCACCATTAGGTAATTGTAAAGCTAAATGATATGCAGGTTTATCTCCAGCTAAATGACCTTTAGGTTCAATAATATAACCTTTACCACCATTGTCAGCTATAACTTTTAATACATCTATAGGATTATGTTCTCCCCATTCAGAACCAATATCTGCTTCATCTAAAGATTCATATTTACTAAAAACATAAGCCATAACTTCATTATTTAATTGATCACCATTAATTCCAGGATAATGTTTTTCAAAAGAATCTTTTTGTAAAATAACATCTGCTGCACCAGAATATTTGGTAGGGTAATAGTTTTCTTCTTTTAATCTATTCATTGCTGAAATCATTGCACCATCAATATATTTTGAATATGCTTCATTAGTAGGATCTGCACCATCAGGTAATAATCTAGCAAGTTCTACGCCCATATATCCTAATAGTTTATGTTTTACAGGCCCAGTTAATATTGATTCTGCATCCCATGGAAAAAAAGTAGTTGTTTCATCAGTAACGTGTTTTGTCCATTTATTTTGTTCATTAAAAAATTTACCAAACCACCATGCATCTGAAGTTACATCTCTTTTATTCATCCAATCAAATAATTTTTCTTCAAAAAATTCTTTATTTTCTTTTGAAAAAATTTCATCTCGAATACGAATAATTTCATTATCATTCTTTGGTTTCCAATCATTAGCTGCACTAATTAAATATTCATCATTTCTATCCCAGTCATTTCTCATAGCAGCGTATAATTTTTTATTATTAGGAGTAAATCCTGGAATAGTACTTTCTAAAAATTCTGCTAATTTAATTTGATTTTTAAAATTATTAAGATTCATGGGTGTTGACATATCCCCAATAATTTCATTATTAACATAATCAGTTAACATATGTGGAAATTCTCCATGCTGATTTAATATATTAATAGCATCTGTTAATTTTGGATTATCAACATCTGCATTTTCAATATTATTAATTCCATATCTTGATAACACAGCATTGGTATAAGCACGTTTATCTTTAGCAATATCAGTTGCCGAGCCAGTCCAAGCAGGAGCTGTCTTGTTATCAATTGCTTCTGTAACAATAGATTGTATCTTCATATTATAATTTACAATAGGTAAAATTTTATCACGATCAGATGGTTTAATATTGGGAAAATTATCTTGCATATATAATTGAGCATTATCAATACCAAAAAATTTACCTATAAATAAATCACCACCTGCTTCTTGTTCACCTGTAATATTTACTGATTGATATGATTCTTTTAAATCTAAAATAGTTTTAGCATGAAATTCTTTGTATAATTTTTGTATTGAATTAATAATTTCTAATCTAGTATCATCATCTTTCATTAACCGATTAGTTATTTGATATACTGGATTTTCTGTAAATTTCTCATCTATTGTAATACCATATTTATCTTTAGCTTGAGAATAATCATATAACCAAGCTTTAGCTACTTGATCATCACCAGAACCATTTTCTAAAGCTCTCATAATATGGTAACCTCTAGAAACTAATAAGCCTTTAATATTATTTTCTAAATTTTTATCATGTGCTTCGCCAGTTAATAAACCTTTTATATCAACTAATAATTCTTTATCAGTATGACCTTTTTCATTAATAAGTAACATTCCATTTATAGATTCTTCATTAATTTTAGCTAATGATAATTCTACATTTTCTGAACTTATATCAGATGCTACTTTAAGATTATATTCAATCTGAGCATTTTGATTACTCCAAGTAATATCCCATTTACTAACTAAATCAGTATTATCTTTTTTAATTTTATTACTTGCTGCTGAAACTACACTATTAGTACTCCAACCAGCAAGTTTAGCTTGGGCTTGAACTTTGTATGCAGGTGGTACTTTTTCTAAAAGAGTACCTGCATAAGTATCTACTGCAGCTTTCATACCAGAAGGATTAAATCTAAATTCTTCTTGAAATTTTATAAACTGATCTCGAGTTTTAATATCAAAATTATTAAAATATTTTGCTTTAGCAGTGGCATCAGCTTCAATTTCTAATCTATTTAATGTAGGTTCAAAAGAATCTACAGCAATACTAAAAGTACTTTTTGATGTTACATGAGGTACTGCAGTATCTATAGGTTTAAGACGAACTACTTTTTTACCACTATCTAATGCCATTATTGATATACTCCAAAAAAAATATTAATATTAATTTATGAAACTTCATATTTGTCCTTTTTAGCTTTGTATTCATAACCTGAACTCAAGATTGATGCCCATCCGCCAAACTGTTCTTTTCTACGTTGTGATTTTGCCATCTGTGAATCTAATGATAGTTCATTTATATCTGATGTTAAGTTGAGTCTGATTGTTGATATATCTTTTTCTGCTTTAATATATTGTTGATCTTGAATATTTAAAAAAGATCTACTATCAATACTAAAACCTGTTCCAGCTTGAATAGCTAAGTTATGAGCTTGTGCTAATTTTAATTGATCTTTACGATCTTCTTCTTCTCGTCTAGCTACTTCAGCTATTCTCATAATACGATCTTGATATCTTTGTTGTTCTATTTTAGATTGTTTTCTAGATTCTTTAATATCCCATAGCTTAGAACCTATTGTTATTAATGTTAATGGATC
>Ga0208668_1000623_pt1 | contig 9782 bp, 9 predicted proteins | sample 18_taG_FD_184093 | JGI IMG/M metagenome (GOLD analysis project Ga0208668, IMG submission 184093) | Marine viral communities from the Subarctic Pacific Ocean - 18_ETSP_OMZAT15316 metaG (SPAdes) (version 2) | ecosystem: Environmental > Aquatic > Marine > Oceanic | place: Pacific Ocean | collected...
AAAATTAACACTACACAAACGACAATTTTTATATTAAGAAAGGGTAGAATGGCACTCTTCACGGGTGCTTTTTTTCATTGGATAAATGGCATTAGAAAATCCGGGAGTGGAGGAGCTCTCGAACATACAAAACCTCAACATTAAGAGCATTAAGAACATTGGCAACATTGACCAGGTGGCTCCCGATCCAGAAGCGGAGGAGTTTCAGGTCGCCGGTTTTTTTAACATTAAGGCGAAACCAAAACCAAAGTTTGATGTTGAACCAACAATAAAAACACAAGAAGCTGATTTCGCCAACAGCATATTCAACAAGGACATGTCGGTGGATGAAGTGTCATCCATGTCGGTGTTGAATGACATTAATGATCCGAACCTGGCATTAACCAACGCGATTAATTTCAAGCACATTGAAAACGTGGAGGGGATCCAAAAGACGATTTCGGCAATTCAAAACAAGTTGCCTGACACGAAACGAACAACACTGGAAGAAATAAAAGCGACAGCGGAACACACCGACATCACCGCAGCCATTCTGGATAAGAACAAAAAATCTTTTCTTGATCACAGTAAACCTCTCGCACCACAAATCACGGCGGCTCGAATGCTCCTGGTGGACAGTGCGAACAAGCTCAACAACCTCGCAAAAATAATTACAGAAAATAAAACAAGAGGAGTTATTGACAAAGAGTTACTGGTAGAGTTTAGACGACAGATGGCGTTGCACGCCAGCATCCAAAATCAAATGAAGGGTGCTCAAACACAAATCGCACAGGCTCTCGCATCCTTTCGCATTGACGTGGAGTCAGGAGTTGTCAGAGCGGACAACATTGATTTACTGTTGAGGGAAAGCGGAGGCGTGGACTCGGCTGAAAAACTGGCGGTGAATTACTTGTCGATGGTGAATGACAAGGGTCAAAAGGCTGCAAACAAATTTGCAGAAAAAAGTTTTTTATTAAGAAGCGTTGATGCCATCCAGGAAATGTACGCGGGTGGACTGTTGTGGAGCACCAAGACGTTAATTCGCAACTTTCTCGGAAGCGCGATGTATTCAGCCTGGGAGCTGCCGACACGAATTATCGCCGGTTCCTACGGTCAGATGGAGAAGGCTTTAAGATTTCAAAAAGGGATCAATCTTGTTCATAACAAGTTAGTCAACGGCACGCACTGGGGTGGAAATCACGGATATGATTTTCAGCAAGGCTTGGCGTTTGTGCAAGGTTATTTCATGTCTTTCAAGGATGCCTTCAGTGTCGCCAATACGGCTTTTAAAAAAAATGTTCCAACAGATGGAAGAACGCGATTTGAAATATCTTCCACCAGGAAGTTGAGCAGTGAGTATTTAGGCATTCACGGCAAGTGGGGATCAGCGATAAATTTGCTTGGCAAAACATCCGGCGTACCGTTCAAGCTCATGCTGTGGCAAGATGAATTTATGAAATCGATTGTTCGTCAATCGGAACTTCGTGTTCAGGCATCAGCCGCTTATACAAAAACATTGGATGGTGGCGGAACAAAAGAAGCGGCGGAAGAAGCCGCATTAAAAATTTTAAATGATCCATCTCTTGTTAAAACGGAGATTGATGAGATGGCGAGGCATTTTGTTTTCCAGGATGACTTGGGAGCATTCACTTCCAAGATCCAGGCGTTGCAGAATGTGCCGGGAATGAGAATATTAATTCCTTTTATTAAAACACCGGTCAACATCGTTAAGACCGTTTCCGCCATGCACGGACACATGGGGTTGGTCGGAATTAATCCAAAGTTCTGGAAAAACGCGAAGTACAGACAGCGCACCATGGCGCAAATGACTCTGACAGCCGGAACGGTCGGAGTGGTTTATAATTATTATTCTAACGGAAACATCACCGGAGCTCCTCCGCGCGATGCAAAGATTAGAAACAACATGTATGAGTTTGGATGGCAGCCGTATTCAATGGTGATACGCGATCCGAACATTGATCCAAACCTACCGCTCTTTGATGAGTACGGCATTCCGACAGGAAAGCACAAGTATGTCAGTTATGCGGGAATGGAGCCTTTAGGCGGATTGATCGCGATCTGGACTACCGCTTTTCAGCGCATGGAAAGAACGCGCAATCCAAAGGAACGCGACAACATCGCCATGGCGGCGGTCTTGTCGGCAAAGGATTATTTCAAGGAAATCCCCTACATCAAGGCGATGGGTGATATTTTTAAAATTTTTGACAACACCTACACGGGTGACATTGGAACAAAGAAATTAGTCGAGGACATTGTAGGAGCATTCCTTCCGTTCTCGGCGCAGTTGAGAAATTTATCCGACCTGTCCGATGCGACATTGCGGGAGCTCGGAGCGGACTTTGAGCTGGATCTGGATGAATTTGTCTTTAATGAACACGGCAAGCAAGTTTTTCGCAATGACGGCAAGCCGAAGATAAATCCGAATTACGGAATGCCGAAAGGAAACAAGATGATCCTGGAGGCTGTCGCGGGTTTTCAAAAAATTTATGACAACATCCCGGGAGCAAAGCAGTTTTCTGAAATGCTGGAGGATGATTATTACGTTCCAAGACTGGACACGTTCGGCAACGAGATGGAAAAGAACAGGCATTTGAATCTAGGTTCAAAGATCTGGAACTACGCAATGCCGTTCAATATCAAGGAAGGTGAGGATTTAACGCCTGGCATGTATGAAATACTGCGGCTGGGAAATCCGATCAGCAACATTAAACAGAATTACAGAAACATAAAATTAACGGTAAGGCAGCAGCATTACCTGACGGATATCGCGAAGAACGTGGTGCTCATCAACGGTGTTGATTTTGACACCGCCATAGAGATGGCGTTGATGAACGGCGCGTACTGGGGGTTGAATGACAAGGATAAATATAAGTTCCTGGCAGAAATTAAGAAGGATTATTATGACACAGCCTGGGATCAATTTTTCCAATATGAATATTATGATGTCTGGTACGCCGCGAAGCAACGAACGGACTATTTGAACGAGGGATTAATCACACCATTCATGGTGCAAGAAAGTTATGAGAATTTACAATGACAGTTAGTACAACGACAACAAAAGACAGTTACAGCGGCAACGGCTCGACTACGGCGTTCGCTTATACTTTTCCAATTAACAGCACCAGCGAGATCACCGTCATAGAGAGATCTTCAGCCGGGGTTGAAACGGTGAAGGCGGAAGGAGTGGGATCGACCAATTATTCCATTGCGGATAGCGGAGCGGCTGGAGGAACTGTCACGATGGTGACGGCACCGGCGAGCGGAACCACGCTCGTTATTCTGCGTAACACCAATTTAACGCAAGCAACCGACCTGGTGGCGAACGATCCTTTCCCGGCGGAAACGAATGAATCAGCATTTGACAAGATACAAATGCAAACACAAGAAATTCAAGAAGAGGTTGACCGATCCTTTAAAGTGTCAAGAACTAACACGATTAGTTCATCGGAATTTACAGACAGTGCGACAAGCCGAGCTTCTAAAACTCTTGGCTTTGACAGCTCTGGAGATTTAACGGTTGTCGCAGATTTTCTTCCGAAAGGCGGAGACAGTGGATTGTTTCAATATTCCACAACTACGACAGATGCCGATCCGGGTTCTGGTTATATGCGTTTTGACAACGCCACGATCAGTTCCGCAACAAATATTTATGTAGATGATTTAGATTATAATGAAACTGATGTCAGTAGTTGGTTGCAATCGTTTGATGATGTATCAGGCAACGCCACCAACCGGGGAAGAGTAAGAGTAAGCAAGGCTGGGTCATTGACGACATGGCATGTGTTCAGAGTGAATGCGGCGGTGACGGATGCTACGGGTTATACAAAAATTCCCTTAACTTACATTGATGGAGCTGGAACTTTAACAGCCGATGACAAGGTTTGGATTTCATTTACTCCAAGCGGAGAGGATGGAGCGATCCCAGGATACAGATACACGTTTGACACAAGCACAACGGATGCCGACCCTGGAGCCGGTGACATACGATTCAACAACGGAACCTATGCCTCCGCGACAGCAATCTACATTGATGATGCTGATGCGGATGGAGGGTCAACGGCGGCGGATGTTCAGACCTGGGGGGATTCAACAGAAACCATAAAGGGTTATCTTCATATCACTGATATGAATGACATAACCACATACGCGAGATTTAAGGTAACGGCGGCGGTCACGGATGCCTCTGGTTATAATAAAATTACAGTAGTTCATTTGGCATCGAACAATACTTTCAGTGCCAGTGATGAGCTGTCGGTTCACTTCACCAGATGCGGTGATGCTGGAGCCTCACCTGGTTATTTCTATAAGTTTGACACAGGAACGAGTGCGGTTGACCCTGGTGCTGGTGAGATTGCGTTCAACAATGGCACATACGCCTCGGCAACAGCCATCTATATAGATGACGTTGATCAAAATTCAGTCAATACTGTAACGGATGTCTTAACTTGGGATGATTCAACATCAACGATAAAAGGCTATCTTCACATTACAGATATTAATGACAGTTCGACATACGCAAGATTTTCAATAACAGGATCATCAACCGATGGTTCTGGATTTAATACGCTCGTTGTAACGCACATAGCATCGAACAACACTTTTTCCGCGGCTGACAGCTTGTCCGTTCACTTTACACGGCAAGGCGATAAAGGAACAAAAGGAGCAATACCAAGTTATAATTATAATTTTGACACATCCACAACCGATGCAGATCCTGGAAGTGGCGACATACGATTTAATAACGGAACGTATGCCTCTGTCACAGAGATTTACATTGATGATGCGGAGGCGAACGGAGTTGATGTTTCAACGGATGTATTGACCTGGGATGACAGTACGTCTACCATCAAGGGATATTTACATATTGTTGATACTGATGATGCAACAACTTTTGCAAGGTTTTCAATTACAGGATCATCAACAGACGGATCAGGTTACAATACGTTATCCGTCACTCATTTAAGCTCCAATAATACTTTTTCAGCAGCCGACAGTTTATCGGTTCATTTTTCTCCTTATGGATTAAAAGGCGATACTGGATCAACTGGATCTACAGGATCAACAGGCTCGACTGGATCAACAGGAGCAAGCGGAACAAACTCTCAACTCTCTATGACTTGGGATAACGCTACAGCAGATTCAGATAATGGAGCTGGAAAAATAGCGTGGAATCACGCAACAATAGCAAGTGCGACAGTCTTGTATGTTGATGATGCGGATGATGCCTCGGCTGATATTTCTGCCTTTGTTCAATCCTGGGATGATGTAAGCAACACGACAGCAAAAGGATATGTAACTGTTACCAAAGAAGGAACAGCATCAACGTATGCGGTTTTCAAAGTTAATGGCAGCGTAACCGATGCCAGCGGCTATACGAAAGTGCCAGTGGCTCACGTTGTCAGTTCTGGATCATTTTCAGATGGTGACGGAGTGGGTGTTCACTTTACACAATCAGGATCAGATGGTTCTGGGGACATGTCAGATGTTGTTGACGACACAACTCCTCAACTTGGTGGAGACTTAGATTTAAACTCTAATGATATTACAGGAACAGGAAACATAACAATAACAGGAACAGTAGAACCAGCTGGTGATACTGCTGCTGCTGATAATGCGGCGATTGGATATACTGCTGCTGAAGGTCTTATTTTAACAGGACAAGGTTCTACTAATGATGTAACGATAAAGAATGATGCTGATGCTGCTGTGATTCAAATTCCAACAGGCACGACAAATGTTGAAGTTGTTGGTCACCTTTTACCCACGACTGATGATGGAGTTGATTTGGGTTCAGCTTCAAAACAATGGCGTGATGTATATACTGGTGACTTGAATTTGAATAATACAAATGGAACAAGGGTGAATGAAGTTGACGGTACGTCTGGTTCGTGGACTATTCAAGAGGGTGATGAAGATTTATTCTTATTAAACAGATTAAACGGAAAAAAATACAAATTCAACTTAACGGAGATGGAATAATGGCTTTATATGCAGATGGAACAGTAATTACAGAGTTTGATGATGATGTAATACAAAACAACATCGCCTTATTAGGTTTCAAGACAGCCGTTAATGGTGACTTGGTAAAATACAATCTGGTAGACCAGATTATTGATGAATATGAAGATAACAGTGGAATTGACACTTCTGCAAGTACAAATGAAACTTTAACAAGCGGAGTTTATTCAGCAGAAAGTACTGTCACCCCGTCAGTAACGGAAGATTCTGATGATTCAGGAACGAACGGAGATTATACTTGGTACAAGTGGACTGACACGGCTTCGACAGGCTCTTATAATAATGACACAACGCAAGACCACGAATATTTAATTATCGCTGGCGGAGCTTCTGGTGGTCATCGTAATGGCGGCGGCGGCGGAGCTGGCGGTGTCTTAACAGCGACAGGACTGTCTTTAACTGGCGGAAATGCTTACACTGTCACTGTCGGAGACGGCGGAGCCTCGCAGACCACATATGATGCACAGGGTAATGACGGCGATAATAGTATTTTATCAGGAACAGGAATATCAACGCTTACTGCCGTTGGCGGAGGCGGTGGGTCAGCGGTTGACCCTTCACTCGATGAAGGCAAAGATGGTGGCAGTGGCGGTGGCGGCTGTAATGGCGGGGTTGGCGGCTCTGGTACTGGGGGTCAAGGATATGACGGAGGTGCTGGCATTAATGCACCACCAGCATACGGCTCAGGCGGAGGAGGCGGCGCAGGAGCAGTTGGAGCAGACGGCACGTCATCTGTCGGCGGAGACGGAGGAATTGGAATCCAAAGCGACATAATCGAAACTGGAACTAATGTCTGGTATGCGGGCGGAGGCGGAGGTACTCATAATGTCACTAATGCTTCCGGTGGAAATCACGGTGCTGGAGCTAATGGAAGAACTCAAGGCGGCGGAGGAACTGGAAACGTTGGCACAGCCACAGGCAATGACGGAACTAACGGTCTAGGCTCGGGCGGCGGAGGGAATCAGAATGATTCAGGACAGGATTCAGGTGCCGGCGGCTCTGGAGTTGTTATCCTAAGAAGATTAACAAGTTGGACAGTAGTAGACGACTTAACTCTGCAATCAACAGACACGACAGCCTCAACGGCAAATCCTGATTACGCAAATATGGTTTGCTTAATAGAAAATGCGGCTGGAACAGCAACATTAAACACGGACATCAAAGGATATGTTTCAGAAGATAGTGGAGTTACATTTACACAAGGAACTTTCGTAGACGAGGGAACTTGGGGAACGAACAAGAAGATTATCGCATTTCACGATTTGGACATATCGGCACAAAGCGGCTCAGCTATGTGCTACAAGATTACAACGCACAATCAAAGTGCGGCTAAAGAAACAAAGATACACGCAACTTCAATAGGGTGGAGATAATTCTTGAATGGCTAAACGAAGAATTAATAAAGAGAAGCCACCAGAAAGGAAAAAAGATGTTTAATATGTTTGAATTTAAGATACCCACTTACAAGGAGTGGAAGGTTCAACTGGAGAAGTTAATAGAGGAACAGCCTGAACAAGCGAAGAAGTATCAGGAGCAAGTTCAGAAGTTCTGGAAGGATTTTTTTGAAGATGTGTTCAAGATAAAATGAGTGACCTTTGTGAATGTGGCTTTTTTAAAAGCAGATGCACGCACCCTAATTGTTCTGATGCTGAAAAAGAGTTTGATTCAAAAATATTAGCGAATGGCATCAAGCCGAAGGCTTGCTTGTTGTTTCGCACTATCCTGACTGACACATCCTCTAAAAAATTACAGAAGAAAAAAGAAAAACACGATAAAATCTAATGGTGGGGATTAGCAATAATGAACATAGACCCTTTGACAAAAAGCACAATGAGGTGGAGATGGTCGGCATTGATACTTTACCTTGTCATTTGTTTTTATGATTTTATGTTCGTGCCAATTTGGTACGGACTGAACAGACCTGACATATCACAGTTCATAGACATACTGAACACAGTTGAAGATCCTTTGATACAACTGGAACTTATGAAGAAACTGACTGGTCAGCATCAACCATTCACCTTGATGGGCGGTGGACTTTTTCACTTGGCTTTCGGTGCTATCCTGACAGGGAGCGCGATTGGCACTAACAAGAAATAGTGGCAAGAAGCATAGACTGTCACAGTTCAATAAGATTTTAAATGGAATTAAAATGACTAAAATAAATTATGGAATAATTACAGGATTGGCGGTTCAGCTTATAGTTTTTATCTGGTTTTTTTCAGCACAAAATCACAAGATAGAAATTTTATACGATAAATTTGAAAAAGAAAATGAAGCTGATGTGATTGAAAACCAAGTCAAGATGAAACTTGATTTGGAAAATTTGATGCAAGATGTAAAGCAAATCAAAAAGGATTTAAGACAAGGAAATAAAAAAGATAAAGAGATCATGGATCAGCACCAGCAACTGTTCAACTTATTAAATAGTTCGACCGATATGATGCAACAAAGTGAAACCAAAGGTAGCTCTTATTCCTATGGAGATTAATAATGAAAACAGTTTTTTTATTGCTGATGCTTATGTCATCTCCAAATCAATCAACTGTAAAATATAATGCTGTATTGTATTATACGGATATTGAGTGTGAGATAGCGAGAGCTGGATATATGGATGCTTACGACAATAAGAAGGAAGAATATAAAAAGACTATGATAACAGAGGCATTTTGTATTCCCTTTGATGCCTTTCCATTAATTAAAACTAAAGGAGTTGGAGCTTGATATGCCTGATGAAGAAAAATGTTTTTTATGTTCTGAACAACTGAAGCACATTGAATTCACTGTTAATTCCATATCCACGGAAATGAAGGAGCAGAGAAAAGAGATACAGTCACTCAAACAAGAAATGTCCACAGGCAAGGGAGCCATCAGAGCCGTCACCTGGATAGGCATTATATTGGGTGCGATATACACTTGGTTGAGAATAGTGGACTGATCCGTGTCCGTAATTCCGTATTCAGCACGGATTGCTAAAGGACAATCATCAGAATTTTATGCGGCGAGCTGGCTGAGCGCCAAGGGATACAACATCTATTGGCGGACATTGGATAATGATCCCATTGACCTGGTCGCCATTGATAAAAAAAAGAGAAAGATAATTCTCATTGACGTTAAAACCGCATCCACCAGGAAGAAGGGAACACTGATCGCGAGAACACTGACACCATTTCAAAAAAAACTGGGAGTAAAAATTTTATATGTATTCAAGGATGGAAGCTGCAAGTTTAAATGAAATCAAGGACAGGATCCGCGTTCATGAAGGTTATTCCTTGCACACTTATGATGACCACCTCGGTTTTAAGACCGGCGGGATTGGACATAAGATGCTGCCGGGGGAGAAGGTTCCAACCACGGAAGAGGGTTGGTTAAAATTATTTAATAAGGATTTTGACAAGGCTTTGGAGGGAGCCGCCAGGGTTTGCGAAGGCATGGACTTACCGGACAGGAAGTTCGGTGTCTTTGTGGAGATGGCGTATCAGCTCGGAGAGAAGGGTTTGTCAAAGTTCAAGAACGCTTTGGCGGCAGCCAAGGAAAAGAAGTGGGAGCTGTGCGCTCTGGAGATGATCCAAAGCAAATGGCATACACAAACCAAGGCGAGGTGTGAAGCTCTCGCTGACATAATACAGGAGGACTGAATGGAAAAATTTAAAAATGCGTGGAGCAACCTGAAACCATCACTGAAGATTTTTATCGTCATAGCTGCTGGGATTCTTATTTTCGCTCTCGTCAACAACATCTTCAATTAAAATATGTGGCAACTG
>Ga0208668_1000636_pt1 | contig 9664 bp, 9 predicted proteins | sample 18_taG_FD_184093 | JGI IMG/M metagenome (GOLD analysis project Ga0208668, IMG submission 184093) | Marine viral communities from the Subarctic Pacific Ocean - 18_ETSP_OMZAT15316 metaG (SPAdes) (version 2) | ecosystem: Environmental > Aquatic > Marine > Oceanic | place: Pacific Ocean | collected...
AAGTGAAGGCTGCATTGTTAGCCACATCCAAGCCTGTGATTGTCAGTGAGTATTCCCTACAATCAGATACAGCATACGCTAGAGCATTAGGGGATATTGCTTGCGAAATGGGGGCCGTAGGCACAGGGAACGGAAGGTCAGTAAATATTTGCGGTCAGAGAGAGAAGATTCATTGGTACAAGGAGTACGAAACGGAGATAGCCGTTGCTGGGGTCGTGATGGCAACCCTCTACGCCGTATCTCGATTCGACCTACCCCTTCAGTTGAGAGCGACAGAGGACGGTTATCAGATCGGCGTGGTGAAGAAGATCACGAAGAACCAGTCGATAGGTTTGAACTACAGAAATGATGGGTCATATATAGCCCTCTACAGGATTGAATTTTGAAGGCGTATCTACTGCGACCAGAAGATATAGCCCATGTATGGGATAATGTAGCAACCTTGCTTTCAACTGTTACGCAACGCGCAGAAGGCGAGATGGAGCCTGCCGATTATCTTGAAAGTTTAACACATGGCGATATGCAGTTATGGATAGCCATAGAAGAGAAGGAGATTATTATTGCAATGGTAACTCAAATTATACCTTACCCACGAAAGAAAGTTTTAAGGGTTATCGCGATAGCGGGAGAAAGATTTATAGAGGCTCATAAACGGTTTAACGACATAGTGGAAACTTTTGCCGTGAATGTTGGCTGTTCCTCTATGGAATTGTGGGGTAGAAAAGGATGGAAAAAAATGTTACCAGAATGGAAAGATTCATATATAGTCTTTACTAAGGACTTAAAAGGGAGGATAGGATAATGGCAGGCGGAGGAAATTTTCAAGGAAGTCAACGTAGACCGGGATTTACACCGGGTGGTCCTAATGACCCCGCTAGTGGTGGGTCTGGTTATACGGGTGGCGGCATGGGGCGAATCATGGCGCAAAATGCTTTTGGTTCGGATATGGTGAATAGGGGGTCTGGTGGCACCGACTCTTGGGGTGGAAACTATGGTGATCAAACTGGGTATCGCCAACCCGGATTTGTATCGGGTGGCCCTGATGATCCCGCTAATGGTGGGTCTGGTTATATGGGTGGCGCTATGCGGATGCCAGAGTGGGGTAATGCAGGACGCCTTGCTAGCGGCTGGGGCGGCGGCCCAGACTGGAATGTACAGAACCCCGGTATGGGGTATTGGCCTGGAAGCGGCTATCCCCTGCCTCCAAGGTGGGGCAATGCGGGATACCCTGATAGTGGCTGGGGTTCAGGTATCCAGCAAGGTGTGGGAATTTCTGAACCTGCTCCTGGTACACCTGGGAATGCGGATATGGGGTCTGGTGGAACGAATGAAACCGTTACTGCCGAAACTGCTCAAAGCAATCCTTGGGCTGGTATTAGTCAAGGCCGCTTAGGACAGGCCCAAAGGTTTGCTAACGCTGGTCAGTTTGGTAGAGCGAAACAGCAGATTGGACTTGGCGGCGGAAACTGGGATGATGTCGGTGGGCTACTAAGAACGGAAGCGGCTGCTGATGATAACTACGGTGGTGATTGGAATTGGGGCGGTGCATCTGATGCTGATGTTGCCCAAGCACAACGCTTTGCTAATGCCGGTATGATGGGTAGAGCAAAAGGAGTTATGGGCGACAACTGGAACAAGAAAATGCACACACAATTTCAAGCAGAAGGAAATGCTAATCCCTATGTTAAGGGAGAGTCTATGGGCTTTGACTGGGGTAATGTTGGAGATAAAAGATTGGCTCAATCCAAAGCACTTGCACAACAAGGTAAGTTTGGTCAAGCAAAGAAGATGTTTACTGGTGGTGTGGCTGGAAAGAGTCAGGGGACATGGGATCCGAATATTGCTAGGCAAATGAGAGCATGGCACAAAGGTAATCAGTAATGAGTGGCGGAAGCGCGTGGGAGAAAAACCATAAGGGAATCCTAGATCACGCTAGGGATTTACACTACGATCATGTCCCCGGTGTAACCCTACCAGCCGCCGATGCAAGTAGGGAAACTTGGACTACCTCTATGGATGCTTTCAATGATTGGAAAGCCAGAGAGCGAGCAAAGGAGGCATCAGGTCAGGCATGGTGGCAGACCTATAAAGGTGGTGATGGTGGAGGCGGTGGTGGACCACCCTCCGGCGGTGGTGGCCCACCTGATTGGGATAACCCCGATCCGCCCACTGGTACAGGCCCATACCCTGACCCCAACATCTACTTTCCAATGCTCGTTCCAGAATACAACGATCCTCAAGCACAGGACTGGTCTAGGTGGATGCCTAGAGGTCAGCAAGGGGCTAATGTAAGGCCGGGTGATATATGGAGTGGTGGCCCTGATCTATCTGGGGGTGGTGGATTACTCTACCAGCCTTGGAGTCAAGAGTATGGCAATAGGTATGTACCAGAAAATATATGGGATTACCAACCGCCTGAATTGAAGGTGGGTAGACCAAAGTATTCTCCGAGTCCCATTGGGATATTAGACCTCATCTTCCCACCAGAAGAAAGTGGTGGTGGTAAAAACGAAGATGAAAACGAAGATGAGTATGATCCTAACAAAGACCCTGGATGGGATGAGCCGGGAGGTAGTGGATTAATGCCAGGTGATACTTCTATATACGGCCCCGGTGTTAACCCTCCGCAGGATGACTTTGGGGATTTTTTGGACAATATAGGCGGTCTTAATGCTGTCGGAGATGATGATGGCGGGTTGGGCTGGGCAGACGATTACTGATATAATAATGGGTCGAGATAAAAGAGGAATATAATATGGGCGGCGGCGGAACAACAGTACAAACAAGTACATCAGAACCTTGGAAGGAACAGATACCATATTTGCTTGGAGGATTCAAGGGGGCTAAAGACCTCTTTAATAAAGGGATACCCGAGTATTATCCGGGCGAAACCCTTGCTGGATTTGACCCTGCCCAGACAGCCGCACATAAGGCTATACTCGGCTATGTAATGGGGCCAAGACCAGCAGCACAACAGGCTGGTGCTGAACGTCAACTACTCGACACCTATGGCCTAGCAAAGAATCTTGGGCGGATGGGTGGTGCGGCTGCTCAGAGAGGTCTACAGTTACAGGGGCCGTTGAGTCAGGGGCAGTACAGTGGGTTAACCCCATATTCTCATCGGCAGTACAATGATTTATTGGCTGGCAATGTAAAAGTTGGCGATGGCACACCTTTTGGGACTCGGCAGTACAGTGATTTATTGGCTGGTAATGTAAGAACTGGCGCTGGCACGCCTTATGGGGCGATGGAAAACGCCCTAACTCAGGGTGTAATAGGAAATCTACAGAAGAATGTACTCCCCGGAATTAGACAGCAGCAGGTAATGTATCAGCCCGGAGGCTCAAGTGCTGGGGCGCAGGAACAGAATAAGGCCGTCACAGAGGCTACTGCCGCAGGATTGACTAAGCCTCTCGCTCAGATGTATGGTGATGCCTATCAGACCGCTCAAGGTATGCGTATGCCAGCCGCTCAGATGTACGGCGATGCCTATCAGATTGCTCAGGGCCTGCGTATGCCAGCCGCTCAGATGGGATTAGGAGCGCAACAGTTTGGAATGAATTATGGACTAGAAGGCCAGCGGTTAGCGCAGGGTGCGGGACAGTTAGGGCTTGGCGCAGTTGATAGGTATCCGGGTGTAATGAATGCCCCACTAGGTATGTATGGTGCTATGGGTGATGTTGGCGCACAGAAAAGAGCCTTGACTCAGGAGGGTATGAATAGGGATCAGGCTCGTTATCAGTATCAGGCTACGGCCCCCCAACAGCATCTTGCTAATTACCTTTCAATGATACAAGGAAATTACGGCGGTCAATCAACTCAGGTTACTCCCAATCAAGGCGGTGGGCTGGGCGATCTTGCCTCCATTGCTTCAATAGCGAGCCTATTCATGGGTTCTGATATCCGTATAAAAGAAAACATTGAACGGGATGGAACTTGGAAAGGTCATAATGTCTACACCTATAACTTCAAAGGCTCTAACACTAGAAGCCGAGGTGTGATGGCTCAAGAGATTGAGATCACCAGACCTGACGCAGTGATGGAGATTGAAGGTATTAAACACGTTAATTACGGGGCGCTATAATGCCGTTATATTCAGGATTAGGGGCTTACAATCAATATCGTAAGATGCTTAATAATACGCAGTCAACTTATAAATCAGTTAACCCACATCAGGGAATGGGGGCTGATTCCTTTCCTGTTAAAAAGGGATGGTTTGAAAGTATAGACTGGAAACAGGGTATGGAAGATTTGGCTGGAATGTCATTTCCTGAATCTCCATTGCCGGGGTTTTCTGGTGGTGGGAAAATTGGCCCACAGGCAAATATGAAGTTTGAGGCTCTTGGGGGTCAAGGTATGCCCGTACCCGGAACCGCCCCCAACCCCGGTTTCCCCTTGGTATTGCCTAGACGTAAAATACATGATTATAGTGGCGGAACATAATGGAACCTAAATATACTGCGGCGAATATATTGGCGGGATGGGATGAACTCCAAGCGAGAACTAAGAAAAGACGTAGATTACCAACCATCATTAACGAACTTCACGCGCTAAGTAATCCTAGTTTTAGGAACTCTGCTGCGTATAGAAGTAACCGCTCATATATTAATGACCTTGGATCACAGAGTTTTTCTAACTACTCGAAACAGATGGGTATGTTAGCATCGGAGGAGCAGGATAAACTAGACTCCATGATTATAGAAAGAATAGTGAAAGAAGATATAAAAGATGTAAGTTCTTTTGACAAGTTGTTAGGGCAGTTAGGGGGTTACGCTATTAGAAAAAGGGGTAAGTTTTTCACGGCTTGGGATAAACGAATGGATACCATCCGTGAGCAAGAGAAATACGCAGAAGAGGGTAATATAGACACGGTGGTTGGCGCGATGATGGCTCAATACTATAACAAAATGGCAACCACTACTGATCCAGTGGTGCAGAATTCTATAATCTTAGAGGCTAATAAAGCCGTAACAGAACTAGCGTCTAAATGGCCAAGTGAATCTGGAAAGATTAGGGCAACTGTAAACGAAAGACTAAGGAAGATTGTAGGTGATACTACAGGTGTAAGAGATGCAACTCAAAAGGCGGCAGAGCGTGAAGAAACTATAGAAGATAGGAATAGAGCCGCTAGAGATAGAGCCTTAAATTCGGGAAGAACTATTACCCGTAACAGGTTAGTTCAGGAAGTATATGATAGAGTATTTGCTGGCGAGGATCATGCTACCGTCAGTCGGGAAGTTATGGGTCGGGCTAATGACATGAGTAGCGTGGATTATATCCAAGATACAGATATGATGGCCTCTCTTAGAGCCGGTATAGACTTTGCCAAAAACTCTGATGCTTACAATAGCACTGCATCTAAAAACTTTGATGAAACAATGGCCCTGTTAAGACCGACAAATCCTTACAGTAATGTAGTGGAAGATGAGAGAGCATTTAATACCAGTAAAGTTATTCAACTGGAGATGGAGAGCGGGAAAAATATTGATCCAAGATGGTATGAATATTCAATGCCACAAAAAATGGCGCAAGCAGTAGAGCAAACATTTTTAAAGTTAAAACTTGCTGACCCTTTATTTGATGAGGACGCAATAATAGATTCTTTTGCAGCCCACTTGAATCCCGCCAAAGGCCAGGACTCAGTATTAGATGGGACAGGCCCAACGGAAGAACAGTCGGAAAGAAAACTGGAAGATTTAGGAAGAGAGTATAAATTGCCAATAAATATGATTTTATATATTCTATACGGGAAGAAAAAGTTTGAAGAATATTTAGGAAAAGATGTTTATGCCAAATAAGTATAGGGACGCTTTCAGAAAAAGAAATACTGGGTTGCCCTTGGCAACGATTATACAAACTGCTGGTGCTATAGATAAATCATCTGGAAATAAATATAGTGATCTCTTCAGGCGTGGTGCTAACACCACCATGCAGGGCGCTGGAGTTGTTGGCTCTAAACTCATGGAGTTTATTGAGCCGATTGCTAAACCTTTGGGTGCGGCTTCTGGCGCTCTCGATGTGCTTGGGGAGTATGGGCCTAAGATAACTCCAGAGGGGATACAGGGGCCAAGTTCATTATTTGAAAGGAATGTAGGATCAGTTACTGATGATACCCCATTCTCTGAAGTAATGTTGGAAAGGATAAAGCAGGGATGGGACGAACCATTTAGGGAAGATATAAATCCCGGTAATGTTATCACTGACTTCCTGCCTGAAGATATAAAGGAAACAACTGCGGGTAAGGTTGGTGTGTTTGCCGCTAATGTTGGCGCGGGTATGGCTATTGACCCCGTGACTTATACACCCGGAGTAGTTGTGTCTGGCCCATTTAATATTGCCAAAGCAATAATGAGAGCCGCTGGCGCAACAAAGCCTGTGAAGTCTGTCCTTCAATCCGGCCCAGTATCTAGCGTGCTTGAGGCTTTAAACATCTACGTTGGTGATGCCGCTAAAGCGCAGAAGATTATCAATGATGTGCGCCTAGAGAGCAGAGGCGTAGAGATTAAAACTGGAAGGCAGTTAATACAAACCAACAGGGAACTTCAGAGGATCGCCGCTGAATCAGGGGTATCTGTAGATTCATTAAAGGCCGCAATACTTAACGCGTCTGAAACTGGAGATATGACTAAGGTTGCTAAGATCAATGCAAATGCAGTCAAATATGCCGAAGATGATATTAAGTTCTTTGAGAACTTAATTGCAACTGAAATCAGGGCTGGTGTTGATGTCGCTGATATAAAAAGAATTATAGACCCAGACAAAAAATTAACTAGGGCGCAACTCCTTAACGTTGAGCATTACGTTCCACACGTTAGCGTAAAGCATGACACCTTCACCTCAAAGATAAAGAAACTTCTTACTGGTAACTTTCCTTCTATGAATAAAAGAACCATATCGGGAACCATTGACGAAATCAATGCCGCTAGGGGAACTAAGTTCTTTATGGATGACCCAGCCGTATTAAAGATGATGCGGCAGAGATGGTCTAACCAAGCCATGCTGGGGGATAGGGCTGTAGCAAAAGCCGGTGAGCAGTTTGGAACTCTCATTGGAAAACCCCCTAAAGGCTCCAAGGGGCTGTTTGATGTTAATGGCAATCCCATACCAGATGATTGGGTGAAGATTAAAGATCACGCATTTCCCCCGGGCATTGGCAACCCTTTATTAAGGCAATACCACATACTTAAATCTCCCAAAGCCACACATGATGTTATAAAACTATACGACGAGGTTCAGAACTGGTGGAAGAAATATTCACTGGCATCTCGTCCTGCTTGGCATACCCGAAACGCTTTCAGTAACTTCTGGAATAATTATTTCCTTGGCGGTCTAACTAATCCCGTTGCATACGGAGAAGCCGCCGCCATCCAGAAAGCCATGCAATTAGAGAAAGGCTCTATCGTTTCTAGGCTTGACGCTGTTACGGGGTTAAACAAGGTGGATCAGAACTTTACAGTTTCTGGCACGGGCATGACTCGCAAAGAGATATTTGATGAGGCTATCAAGCGTGGTGTATACGAAGCTGGTATGTATGGTCAGGACTTGGGTGAGGCCGCTTTAAAACAATCTAATGTTTGGTTTTCTACCGAATGGAAAGGAATCAACAAAGCCTTTGCCGCTGGTAAAGCGGTGGAAAATAACGCTAGGCTTGCCCTGTTTATTGACAGTATAAGAAAGGGTAGGAAGGGCGTTAAGGGTAGAGTACCCACAAGCGAAAACGTGTTGGACAAGGCTTCAATGAATGTGCGTGGGTCATTGTTTGACTATTCCGATCTATCTGATGTTGAGCGTAGATACATGAAAAGGTTGCTTCCATTCTACACTTGGACTCGTAAAAATATTCCCGCTCAATTAGTCGGTGTTCTTAAACACCCCGACAGAGCAAACAAACTAAACATCATTCTTGGTAATGCACAGAGGGGCGTAGGAGAGATTGACGAGAATGATGTAGAAGATTGGGTTAAGGGGCAGTTTCCAATATACCTAAACGCAAAGGATAGTGAAGATTTCCACACTTTCTTTACCGCTATGTCCTATCTCCCTACAGCAGAACTGGAAAGATTTTTCGGTGAGAACAGGGGTAAGGCTTTATTAGATATGGTGTCGCCAATACTGAAACTGCCTGTTGAAACCTTTGCTAACTACAATATGTTTAAGCAGGATTACATAGACTTTACACAAGTTGAGCGCTTTGCTTGGAGAGGAACTGGGGAAGGTTTTGGGCCTTTTCGTAGTGAAACTGTATATGATTCTAAGGGCAAGTCAAAACCTAAAGGGTCAGAAGAGTTTTTGGGGATGAGGGTTACACCCAAAGAAAAACATATACTATCTTCTCTTGTACTCTTGGGTGAGATTGATAGACTTAATCCCTTTAATTTATTTGGTGAGGCTGAGAATACCGCAACTGGAGATATCCCTAAGAAGTCTTGGGCCAGTGTTACTCGTCAGGGTGAGGAGATGCTAGAGTCTGCTAGATGGGTAAGGGCTATACTTGGGGCAAGGCTATACAAAAGAGATAAGGGTAGAGCGGAGATGAGTAGGATGAGTAATGAGCAAAAGATGTTTAGAACTCTTGAGAAAAAACTTGATTCTAATAAAGCCGCGGGGAATGAAGTTGTAAGGGAACATCTTATGGATCAGATTAGACAAATATTAGGTAGGGGCAGATTGTGAAAAAACTATTACTAGCACTGATGTTGCTTGTATCGCCTGTAATGGCTATCGAACCACCCGATGATGTACAACCACAGGTGGTGCAAATCAAACTCTACTGTGTTCCAACCATGTCACGAATGGCAGAGATCATCAGCGACACATGGGGCGAGTCTGGTGTTGCGGTAATGGAGATGTCAGCAACGACAACCATCACAATCTTCGCAAACGAGGATCACACCTCAACATCTGTTGTGGTTTCTCGCACAGGAAAAAATGAAACAGAGCATTGCCTAGCGTGGTCAGGCACAAGTCCAGATGGGTTCGGATTTGTGGTGAATCCTGAGCCGATTTTCCCTGAGAAAAAACCAGACGGCACAGAAACATAATGGCCGTGCCGGAGGGTTGCCCCTTGGATATTGATCCAGTAGAAATTGGTAAATTGATTGCCCAGGTGGAATCCCTCTCTAATCAGATTGAGGAATCAAACAGGCGCTTACGAGCGGTAGAAGCGCAGATGGAAAGGGGTCGAGGAATGGGTTTAGGAATTTTACTCGCCACCGTAGGTCTTTCCGCAGGCGGCGCAAGTGTTTTAACAAAGTGGTTAAACTAAAGTGCGATGTATTGGAGATGGACTGCGCTCGGTGTCTACCTCGTTATTTGCTTATACGATTTTATGGTTGTTCCAATTTGGTACGGCCTTAACAGGCCCGACCTCGCAACATTTATAGAGATACTCAACACGGTTGGGGACCCACTGATACAACTTGAACTAATGAAGAAAATGACAGGCCAACATAACCCATTCACTCTAATGAACGGTGGCATATTCCACCTAGCCTTTGGTGCGATCTTGACTGGCAGTGCATTCGGACTAAAATAATCTAACTCAACATAGGAAACAAAGATGAAAAATTTATGGGAAGGTTTAACTAACCAATGGAAGATTGTCATAGCCGTTGTAGCGGTTGTAATAGTTATCGGAGTGATACAGGAGATTGTGTGAAGCATG